>Ga0209563_100115_pt1 | contig 134934 bp, 130 predicted proteins | sample AraplaCvi_mMF_r2_FD_184271 | JGI IMG/M metagenome (GOLD analysis project Ga0209563, IMG submission 184271) | Arabidopsis root microbial communities from North Carolina, USA - plate scrape CL_Cvi_mMF_r2 (SPAdes) (version 2) | ecosystem: Host-associated > Plants > Roots > Endosphere | place: USA... | reverse complement strand
TGTTATACGTAAAGCTAATAAAATGGCCTGCGCCATTTGAAACCTTAGTTGGCCGATCACGTTGGCTGTCGTAAGTGAACTGGAGCAGGACATCTCCGCCAAGGGAGGTGACGCGCTGAATAGTATTAGTCTTGCCGCTATATGAATATATGAGGTTCCCTGCCGTGAACTTATATGTCATCAGATATGGATCATAAGCCATCGTTCCGAGCGATGCTGAGCCACTGACGGCATAACTCCCAACCTCTCCGTAGCGGCTATATGTATACCGCGATCCGTCTGGATAAGTCATTACGACTGTTACAGGGAAACATTTTTGGGGATAATGCACGTCCGTCATACAACCGGACGCTTGCAGGTTCGGGAAATCATAGGAAGATGTCCAGTGGGTTCCGAACATCGAGCCGACCGCCATAGCACTCCTATACGTCCGGTCCAACCCAAGACCATATTTTCCGTTTGCAACAATATCCGTTACCGGCTGATATTTTTCTCCCGTCGCAAGAATCACAGGATTGCCGTGAATAGGATTGCCTCCTGATCCGTCACAATTGTCCGGATTACTGTTGGCCGTTGATGCGGGTTTCGAGACTTGTTTAGGCAGTCGGTGCCCGACAACTCTGACCACATTGTTGACCGGAGTGAGATACAAATCTAGGACGCTGGGCACATCTGTGCCATCGTTATTATCGTCATTGTTGGGAAGGCTGCCCGTGATAACTACTTGGGGCACATAGGGAAGGTTGTGATCATTGTCATTGTTTGAAGGATCGCCCGTGACGATCACTATGGGCGTTCCGGGACTAGGCTTATCCACGGCAAATGCAGGTTGCGTTGCGAAAATGCAGACGCCGCACGCCAGCACAGCTGTTATGTCAGAAGCATGTTTTAGCATTTCGCCTCCCGTAATTGATGAGAGAAATGCTATCAGCTGTTTTTTTAACAAAATACGCACAATGTAACGTGTTACAGTGCGTTACATTGCGTAATAATTATGCAATATCGATCTTTGCGTAGCCCCGTGCGCCGAGTACGTACTCGACGCGATCAACCTCGTGCGCGCGATGAACGTCACGGGCACACGCAAGGCGCAGAAAAGGCCTCAACCGCCGTCGACCGGAAAGCTACGGCCGTATCAACCGACTTGCCAAGACGTGCGCACAGCGAATGGCATGTCGGCCAGGTTCGACAAATCGCTACCCGATACCCTGGATCAGGAATGTGAGCAACCGGACCGCCGGTATCTCACATTGCCGAGGTCTCCCGTCATTGAGCAACCTGTCCCTCCCTGGCGAGTACGCCAGGAGACGCTTGCTCGGTAGCGCGAATCAGGTCGAGCGCCTGCTGTTCGGTATAGATCATCGTGGTGGCGATGTCACGGTGGCCAAGCCATCCAGCCACCGTGCGCAGATCCTGGCCCGTCATTAGGGCGGACTTGGCGAACGTGTGCCGCAACCAGTGCGGCGATGCCTCGCGCAACTGGGCACACCGCTCGGGTTCGCCGATCGATTCCAGGAACGTTGCGGCTTGTGCCAAGCGGTCCTTGACGATCGCATACAGGCTGTGACGAGACGTCAGGCTGCGCCATGCACCGAAATCACGGCGGGCCGTAAGCGACGAAATCGGGATCCCCCGCGCCGTCGTCGCACCCTTTCGAGTACGCGGAGACAACAGAAGCGGGGTATTTTCGCCGGGTAGTGGAACGGCGGACAGGCCAAACGCTTTGCGATAGGCCGTCAAGGCCGCCAATGCCTGTTTGGTCACGGGGATCTTGCGCTCGACGCGTCCTTTCGCGCTTTCTTGGGTCACATGCATGATCCAGTAAGTGTGGCCAGTCTTAGGATCTGACAGTGGTTGGAACGCGCCCATCGTGGCTTTGATGAATTCAGTCGTACGTAAGCCGAGTTCGCGCAGGCCGATCAGCACAAAGCGGTCACGCACGTAACGCTGACGTTGTTCGAAGGTCGTCTTTTCGTCCGCCTCCATTGTCTCTAGCACCAGGTCATAAAGATCAAGTGTCACCGAACGGTTGACATTGACCCTGCGCTGCGTGCCGGCACCGTGAAATCCCATCGGGTTCATGGCGATATAGCCGACCTCGCGCCAGGCCCGAAACATCGCGTGGATGCAGCGCTGTATGTCAGACCGGCTGCTGGCCGAAGGCGTGCATCGAAAGGGCGTATATCCTTCTTCGTCCTGATTCGCATAGCGAATGCCATCGTGCTCGCAAATGGCCCAGTCCGGCAGATTGCTCAAAAACGCGAAGAAATCAGTCACGTCCGGCATCGTCCACTGCGAGGGGACGTTATGCGACACGTTCTCGCAATACCAGCGCAGCTTGGCGATGTGATAGCGATAGGTCGCCACCGTTTGCGGCGAGCCTTTCTTGGGCCGACTCGCGATTGCCTGCAGCCACACTTCGGCGGCTTCCCAATCGCTCTTGACAGGCCCCAGCCCGTGAGTAGGGCGGTGGACAGGCAAGGCCGGTACGGAGGAGTCCATTGGAGGATTCGTTGTCATCGATTGGGCGGTCTTGTAGAGGGCGAGGTTGCAGCATTGAAGGCAGCGCGGCGCATGGTGTCCATGGCCTGCGCATCCTTATGACGTAGCACTTCCAGTTGAGCGCAGCGCTCTTTCCATTGCCTGGTTTCCGCGCGCGCATCATCGATGCCCATCAGGGCGAACTTGCGCATCTCGTCGGCGTTCTTACTGAGCTGTTCGATCGATTGCAAATGTCGTTCGACTGTTTCTCGGCCAACCTGCGCTTCGGCACGATATTGCTCGGCGCTTTGGCGTGCGGCAGCCAGTTCGGCACCCATCGTCGCCAGCCTGGCGCGCAGCGCTTGAACTTCCTGTTCGGCTTGCTCGAGCTGGTGTTGATAGAACTCGAGTTGTGCATTTTGCACGTACTCGACCGATTGGACGACACGTGCCAGTTTGTCCTCGATGACATCGGCGACGACGTCACGCAGGTTGTCGAGTTCATCTGGCGACGCGAGCGTCGCGGCGGCTGGCACGCCATCGCCGGTTGAAGTCGACATAGACCGCGGTGCTACACGGCCGGCGCGTGCCCGCTCGGCCTCCAGCGTCGTCATTGATGGTCGGCGTGTGGGCGCGTACGCATCAAGCAGGCGTCGGTAGATCGTTGGGCTATACAGATTACCTGTCGCGTCACGTATTAATTCAATGAAGGCGCGGACGAACGGCCGATGACTACGCGCATCGAAGGGGATGCGCGCCTCAAGCTCCGCGACGCCGCGGGCGATGTCGCCCGCCTGCTGGTCGGTGAGGGAGAACGGTGGACGTGGCATGGCGCGGATGAGCAATGGAAGAAGATGATATTAACGATGATAAATAACCTCGTCAACTCATCCAAATCAACTTAGTCCGAGCTAAGTTGACTAGATTTGCCGATGGGTTTAAGCGCTTCACGCACGATTTTTCAGGGCTCGGCCAGTCAGAAAATCGGGCGTCTGGCCGGCCCGAAGATGCTCATGGGAAACTATGGAGATTGGAGATCCACAATAGCGGATCTTAAGAATAGGTCTTGGTTTGCCGGAGGTTGGCGAGTTTCTGCTTGGTGAGCTTCTACAGGCACTGCCGACGTATTGGTCTACACGCCCTGCCGGACCACCCGCGGATTGCCGTGATAGCAACACCGAGCGCGAACTGATGTCGTGGGAGATCGCCAGCAAGAAAAAGCTGACGCGACGCGAGCGCTTCCTAGCCGAGATCGAGGCTGCGACACCGTGGCCGGCGCTGGTCGCGGCGCTGCTGCCGCATTACCCGAAGGGCGATGCCCGGGGCCGCCCGCCGATGGGCCTGGAGCGCATGCTGCGCATGTACATTGCCCAGCAGTGCTTCGGTTTGTCGGATGAGGGTATCGAGATGCGATCTACGACAGCCCGTGGACTCGAGGATTCGTCGGCATCGATGCGACGCACGAATCGGCGTCGGATGCGACGACGCTGCTCAAGGTCCGTCGGCTGCTGGAGAAGCACAACCTGACGCGTCGGATGGCCAGGTGCGCTTAGTTCAAGTGAGAATCCGCGCATTTTTGGACCCGTTCGAAATGCTACATTGACGCCCCACATTGTCACCGCGAGTTTCTATGATCCGATCCGTTCCACGCGTCCGCGCTATGCCATCCCTTCTTCTCGCCCTGTGCGGCGCCTGTGCCGCGTTGTCAGGCTGTGCCGACATGGCCACGCGGAGGCTCGCAGAGCTGCAAGCCACTCTGGTATCGCTGCCGCCCGAGTGCACGCTCGGCAACGCTGCGGACGCGCCAGGTGTCTGGATCACCGCGTCGCAGGCAGCCCCGGCGCCCAACATCCCCGCGTCCATGATCTTCACGTTCAATGAGGCAGTCCGCACAGACGCCTTTCGCGTCGCGCTGAATCCCAGTGCCCTGGAACACCTCGACAAGGTGGAAAGCCGCGACGCGCAAGGCAACTGGAGCATCGCCTGGACCGGCGCGCGCCCCGGCACCCCGGCCGGCTGCCCCGCCGTGAAATTGGCGCAGACGTTTACGTCGGGCCAACACGAAATCACCGCACTGAGGATCACGCTGCGCCGCTCCCTTGTTGGAATTGAAAGTATGGACGTTGCGAATGTGGGTGTGCTGAAGGCCGGCTGAGTGACTTGCTCCGCGTTCCGTGAAGTGTCGCACAATGAACGGCCGAGTTCGGCCAAAAGCGGGCGGTCAGAAAGTGCTCCTGTAAAGTACGTATCGGACGTTCAGTAACATAAATTGGTAGAATTTAAAGGAAAAAATGTCGTTTATCGCTCTGCTCTTCTTCGTTGCAGGTGCTCTCCTGCTGGTCTTCGGCTTCAAGAAAAATAACCGTGTGCTGCTCACGTTTGCGGCTTGTTTCTGGCTGGCTTCCGGCACCTGCGGCGATTTTGGCCGTGGTTTTGTTGAGGGCTGGCGGAGCGCCGACCAATCTGCTCCCCACGCGGCTGTCCGCTAAGGTCCGTTTCGGGTCGATCTCGGCCGTTCAGTGACTCGCTGCCCACCGGCACAGCCCTGAGCGGCAAGTGGCATTTTTACTTCAGAAGCTGAGGCATTTTTGCTTCAACGAACGACGTCGGGAATGATAAAGAGCCCCCCGAAAACACGCGGATCTCGCGTTTTTACACAGCCTCAGCTAGGAGCTGTCATTCGTGAGCGCCCGGCAACCGCACCGTTAGACTGACCGGCTACGGCAAATTTTCTTTTTCGCCGGCACGTAGACTGCCGATGTCCCAAGGAGTTGAAGCATGACTAAAGACCTCCTCGATTACGCAACTGACTACGCGTTCACACTGCTAGCTGCAGTTGGAGGAAGCATCGAACTCTTACCTGAACCAATGCGGACCGTTGTTGTAGTCATTACTGCCCAAGGCATTATCGATAACGGTGGCCTTGGATACTTCTTCGAGAGCGACTTTCCAGAGAATCCACCGTATTCCTTGTTCATTGAGGCGTTCCGCCGAATCGGAGCTGATGAGGTATCAAAATGTATCGAGCTTTCCGCTGATATGTTTCCGTTCCCTCACCCTCACTTGCACGAAGCACAGCGTCAACAGTGGATCAATTCAACCAAGGACACCGAGGCCCACGCGTTTGTCCTTCTGAGTAACAAGGCCTGTGGTCATGAGATTGTTTACAAAAAACTTGCGGAATTTGTCGACCGCAATCGGCATGCTTTTGGAGCAGTGAGCACTGCTAATTAAGGTTAACACGTGCCATCAGCAGGCCTGTACAAGCTACGATTTCAATGGATCTCGTATTACAAGGACAAGATCTGCTCTGGGTCGACTGTTGCCGTACAATGAACGGCCGAGAACGGCCAACAGCGGTCATCCGCAGGCGTAGGTTCAGGTGCAGGTTGAATTTTTTACCCTAGCTTTACGGCTACCTGAAGTAACCTATAGTTGTAACAACCTTAACGAATATGGTGATGCAGTCCAGAATCGAACGCAAATGGTGGTTTTTACTCCCGGTGATTGCTTTGGCCGCATTCTTAACGGCCTATTTCATGGATAGTGCCCAAATAAACCGACCTTACAATTTTGCTCAGTGGGTGCTCTACGTCCTTTGCTTTGCCGGTCTTCAACGTGGTCTATCGTTCGTTGCTTGGCTCTTGGTCCTTGCTGTTTTGCCTTCTGATGGCGTACGTGAACGCATGAGGTGAGGATGCGGTTTTGACGAATCGTATGTCTGGTTCGGGTCGATTCCTGCCGGTCAGTAATGGACTGATTTCGGCCCAGGCTGTGTAAAAACGCGAAATCACGACGTTTTCAGGGGTCTCTTTACCATTCCCGACCTCGTGAAAACGCCGTAGCAGGCGTTTTGGAAGGCCGGGAGCCGCGGACATCTCGTCGCGCCTGCGTTTTTGCACAGCCTCGGCCAGAAGCGGCCAAAAGCGGACGAAACTTAGCTCATGGAGTAACACAATGCCGATCAAAGCTTCTTTGGCTCTGCTCCTTGCTACCGCCTGTGGGGCGGCCCTTAGTCAAAGCAACGACGACTTAGAGAGAAAGATGCTGAACGATTGCCAGATCTTGGCAACAAAGTTGAGTAAATCGAAAAAGATCAGCATCAGCAACGACGGAATACAACCTCTTGTAACCTGGCGCGCGGCGTGCGCAGAACGTCCTCCCACCGGTCCCGGTAATGTAACGGCTCATTGCGAAGGAAAACGCGACGCGGCCAAAGGCGAGGAGCGAGTGTTTTTCTGGGAGAAGGTAAAGCACGGAAAATTCAATCGCGGCTTTTTTATTTGTACAGACTAGTAAACGGATGCAGCGCATCCCAAGTTTCCGGCACCGAGGAGCCGTAAGCCAAAGGGGCGAATTGGGTCGGGTCCTGCCGTTCGTGACATTCTGCGACTTTTCCACTTCGGCAACCTGCTATGCTAAGTCGACCGGACAAGTCCGGCCAGGAACAGCGGGGCACACTCGGCTGCTGTCCAGCAAACGTATCTTGATCGCCAGCCTGCTGCAGCGCCGCGTGCGGGCGATTCCATTACTCGGGACACTCTACCAATGAAAAAAATCTTAGTCGCGCTCTCCGCATCTCTGGTCTTTGCCACGCCTTTATCCTTCGCGCAGAACGCGCCAGCAGCGCCGCAGGCCGCTGCCGTCGACCCGGCGGCGCTGGCTGCTACCGGCGAGCTGTTTCAGGCAATGAATTACCGCGCCGTTGCCCAAGGCATGCTGGAACAGATGCGGCGGACGATGCCCGCCATGATGACTCAGGGCGCAGCGGCTGCGATCGACAATAATCCCAAACTTAACGCGGCCGAAAAGAAAACCGCGCACGAGAAGCTGAACAAGGAGTTGCCGCAGGCAGTGGCTCTGTTCGACGGCGTGTTCGGCGATCCGTCCCTATTGGAGGAGATGTTGCGTGCCACCGCGCAAATCTACGCACGTCATTTCACCGTAGACGAATTGCACCAGATCGCCGCGTTCTATAAGACACCGGTCGGGACTAAAATGCTCGCGACGATGCCGCAACTGATGTCTGAATCCATGCAGATCGGTCAACAGGTTGTCATGCCGCGCGTGACCGCGGTCATGCAAAAGCTGCAACAGCCGAAATAGTCGGCGGCTTGCTATCCGATGAAATAAAGGTGGAAGTATATATGCGCTGAACGGCCGAGATCGGCCAAAAGCAGACATAAGTGCCGGTCGTAGAAGTGGCTGGATCGCATCTGGAATGGTTAGCTATAGGAATCCATATGAGGACGACAATCAAAATATTTTGCGCTCTTTTGCTCCTGTTACCATTGGCCGCTAAAGCAGAGCGTGCTGATGCGCTCAAGCGCGTCAGCGCCGAGTTTGGCGAGGTTCACGTCGATTACGCTACAGGGACTACGATTGCGAGTGGCAAAGTCGTCCTCACTCGCGGTACCACAGTGCTCAAATCGGAACGAGCCGAAGTTACAGAAGCGCCAGATGGATATCGAAGGTTTGTCCTCATCGCTAAGCCGGGTAAGCTTGCTACCTTCCGTACGAAGAGCGATAGAGGGCCAGATCTTTGGTCCGAAGGCCACGCTGAGCGTATCGAGTACGACGAGCGTACTGAAACGGTCAAATTATTTTCGAAGGCAATGATCCGCCAGCTAGAAGGTAATAGGATTACGCATCAGATCGAGCAAGCATTCATCTCATACGACAGTCATAACGAAGTGTTGCTCGGTCAGAACGATGCCAGCGGTAATAACATGCAAGTTGAAGGGCGCGGCACTATAACTCTTGAACCGTTCCGCACGTTGACAACGACAGCCTCTCAAACACCGGCAGGAAAATAATATTAAGGTCTTTCCTTGCTTCCAAAGTTCGGGTGTATGTCTACTTTGGGTCTTGGATTCAACCGGTCGACGCAACAAGTTGGCTGAATCGGTCGGCAGATGTTTGGTATTCTAAAGTCTTCCTTGGCCGTTCATTCAGTTTTCGGGCTACCTCGTTGAGTTGGGCCTGCGAGTACGTTGAGATATCGACACCGTTGGGGAAGTACTACCGAAGTAACCCGTTCGTATTTTCATTGCTGCCGCGTTGCCACGGGCTGTGCGGATCACAAAAGTAAACATCGATGTCGGTGGCCAGAGTAAAGCGCTTGTGGTCAGCCATCTCTTTGCCCCTGTCCCAAGTCAAGGATTGATAGAGCTCTTCAGGCGGCTCGCGTGCTTTATCGATCAATGCGTTGATAACCGTTTCCGTGTCTTTGCTAGCGACCTTTACCAACATAACGTAGCGGGTATGACGCTCGACCAAAGTTGCGATCTGGCTGTTACGGTCCCCAAACAGCAGGTCGCCCTCCCAATGGCCGGGTACCGCTCGATCTTCCACCATGGCAGGGCGTTCGCTGATCGATACCGTATCTTTGATCCTGCCGTGGTTATCGGTCTTTTGTGTGTGATGACGCGACCGGCGCATTATCCGAGTACGTCGAAGATGCGCCAATAGCTCCTTTTTCAGCGCGCCACGAGCCTGAATGAAGAGACTACGATAAATCGTTTCATGCGACATCTGGAAATCCTCGTTCTTCGCAAACGTATGCTTGAGCCACCCGGCAACCTGCTCTGGCGACCACTGTAGCTGGAGTTTCGTGGCTACGATTTCTGCCAGCACAGGATTGTCCACCAGCTTACATGTCTTGGGACGCTGGGCTCGCTTCCAGGCAGCGTCGTCGGCACAGTTCGCTCGATAGCTCGTCTGGCCGCCATTGCGGCTAATCTCTCTGCTGATGGTAGAAGGTGCTCGCCCAAGTGTTTGGGCGATTCGCCGGATCGGATGACCAGCAGCCAACGAGCGCGATATTTCCTCTCGCTCAGCCAGGGACAAGGCCAACCTTGACCGCCGCCTTTGCGCAGGACGGATGCCGCCAGACTCGGCAAGAATTCGCTGGATCGATGAGTGATTTCGATCGAACAGCTGGGCAATTTGCTGAAGCGACTCCCCCTTCTTCCAACGCTCCCACATGAGCGTCTTTTGGGCTTCTGTATAGTAGATCCTAGGTCTCTGCTTCATCGGCAACACTCCTTCTGCTCATGCAGAGTTTAGTGTGTTGCATTGACCAGTTGAATCCAAGGTCGGTTGCGGACGTTCGTGACCGCAGGCGCAGATTTTTGCCTCGGCAACACGTTGCGACTGTCGAAACTCCCGTCTGCCAGCGAAGCGATCCGGCCTACTCATTGAGCCTTGCGAGAGGTCGAGTTCGAAGAGCTCGATATTCGGGTCGCTCGCCTTATCTGTTGAATTGGTCAAGGCGTAGACACGACGGCCGCATGCTCCTTCAGATATTTGGCCGCATCAGCGTTGTTGGGATCGAGTTCGAGCACGCGGCGATAGGTTTCCACTGCTGTTTCCGTCTGCCCGCTTTTCGCCTCAAGTTCGCCCAAGTCAGCCTGCAGGAAGACTTTGTCCGGATACAGATGGGTTCCCAGACGGAACACTTCGCGGGACTGCTCCATCTTATCCATCGCGTAGAGCGCCTCGCCCCAGGCTTCGATCTGGTTAGCGTCGAGCGTGAAGGCACCGGGCTGTGCGGCGAAGTGATCGTAAAGCGGAATGGCCCTGTCGAAACCCTCGGTTGCCAAGCGGGCGACGAAGTTTTCGCGCGTTGGCGCCGGCTCGCCTTTGCTGCGGCGGACGTCCACTGCGATCATGTGCGGTGGCGCTTTGTTGGCCGTAGGCGTATTGTTGATGAACGCAAGGCCGCCAGCGTCCTTTTTCAGGTAAGCATCCAGGAAGGCGCGCGTGTACCGCGCGACCCAGCTGTGTGCTAGTTGAACTTCCGCGCGGGTGTAGTCGCGCTCGTGGTCTCGGTATTCCTCGTCTGTTGCCATGCGTAGATGAAAGGACGAGAAGTCGGCGTGTTTCATCGGCATCATGGAAAGAACGTAGACGTCCGAGTAGGTCATCTGGTTCAGGAACGAGTACTCTGTCGAGGTTTTCGCACTGTTCAGCGCCTCGACTGTTCCCGGCCGCGCGCCCACAAACAACATCGGCACAGCGACCCGCGCCGGCGTCACGTACCGCAGTGCCTCCTTGCCTCCGTCGACGAATCGTGGAAAGTAGCGGATCGACCCGTCCAGGCTGACGAGCGCCTTGATGCGCGCGTCCTTTGCCGCGGCGACCACGTTTGCGAGACCGCCCCAGCTCCACCCCATCGCAGCCACCTTGCTAATGTCGGCCTGGGGCAATGACGCTGCATAAGCGATCAGATAGGAGATGTCGGCGGCCTGCCCTTCCACGCCTTCGTGATCGATCGTCATGGCACGCGTATGTGCCCCCATCGAAGGGCTCGACAAGACGATATAGCCATGGCTGGCAAGGTACTCGCACAGATCCGCGTTTTCTGTTGGGTCCGACGAATAGCTCGGCGCGTAGATCACGACTGGATACTTGCCAGCTTCCGCGCGGGCATCGCGTACCGCTCTCATGGGACTGGAAATATCGCGCAAGACGGCTTCGCGACGCGTCCCTGCATTGTCATTGACGAGAGTATCGGTCCTGCGTTTGACCTCGCCCACGGTGCGAGTGAAGTCGTCTTCGGTGGCGATGGTGTCGAGGTAATCTTGGTAAATGACTGGCTTACCCCCGCGTGCTGCCGGATACCAGACGATAGTTTGGATCGGCCTGGCACGCTCGCCAACCACCGGGTCGCCGGTGTCAAGGTCCACCAATGGTTTGAAAAGACGCGTGCGGTCGTATTGCTGGACGATCCTGACACCGACCGCGTGCGGCCCGGGCGGGTTCGAGAAGGCGAAATTATCGGCTGCTCGCGCGCGAGCACATGTGCATAGCACTAGGGCAATCAAAAGACGTGGAAGTGGCGAACTCATAGGATCGATGGCAGAGTTAAAAGAAGAGAACAGATTGATCAATCTGTTACTAGATCTAAAGCAAGATGAGTGCCAGTACGCAAGTCATTGATTTCAAAAAAAGGGGGCGCGCGAACGGATCGGCGCGGACACATTGCGGTGTGATTGTGTCCGCGTGCGGACGGTGGACAGTGTCTCCCGCTTTTAGCAATGCAGTCGGAAGAAGAGCGACTTTTCCTTTTCGACCTCGACCACACGCTGCTCATATCAAAGCAGGTGCCTGCAAAACGCACCTATCCAAATCGGGGCTGTGCTACCACTCTGCGCCTGCGGCTGGGGCTAGCAGGACTTTCGGCACATGCGGAATGTCGTAACCTATCCGAAAATCGAATCCCCGCAACCGTCGCAAAGCCTGCACTATGTTGTCTTCCTGTCGTTTTACCGGATTCGCGTTGTTGTTGGCTTTGTGTGCCGGTTGCGGCGGCGTTGCGAGTGCAGCGGCTACTCGGGCACAGGTTGCCGACTGGCTCAACGTCTGGGCGATGACACGCCATTATTCAGGTTCCCGCAAAACCTGGCGCAGCCCGTCCATTGACCTTGAACAGCTGCAGAGGCACCGACGCCACGGGAAAAGTGATAAGCGCGACATGACATCCGCAATGGCCCGGCTGTGCCCCGCAGCGTCGCTGATTGTCATGCCGTCGGCAGCGATATTACGCACTCGGTCGGCGCCCGTATTACCGACTGTAGCGTTGAACGTGACTGTTTCGGACGCCGCGCAGTCCGTCCGCGATTTCGATCGGGGTCATGTGCCGAATCGAACTGGCGAGGAAAAGCCACTGCGAAACGCGCGCCAGCAGCAGCTCGAGCATGGCATTGACGAGGCATATGTCGAAGCCCATCGCGCGCCGGTCGAAGAGGTGACGAATGCGCAGGACGGCACCGACAGGGTGTACCGCATCAAGACACCGTACGGCGTTAACGCTTGCCTGAACTGGCGGGATGTCGACCGCTTCAATAAGGGAAAGGGCAAGGCGTTGTTCGTCGGAGCCTGCAACCGTTGAGGGCCGCACGCGAGTGACGGCGCCTACCCATCCATGAGTTGGTATTTCCTTACGACGCCATTCTTGTCGAACAGGATCGACAACTCCCGTTTGTTATCGGCACTGCTGACGAGGAGGTTCACGTACGGTACGGAATCAACCGTTTTCGAATACCCAACCTAATATAGCCAAAGCTCGTAGCCGTTGGCGAACGTGGAGACAGTGGCGTTACCGAAGGGGTTTTCGATGTCGGCCCTCGTCGATTTTCCGATGACGATGATCCGGGCGGCACGTTCTTGCGTCAACGCCGTGACCACGCCGTTGCCGGTCGACGCACATCCCGCGCACGCAGCGGCAAGCACGAAGGTCGCGATGCCGCGGCAAGCGTAGGTCACGCTCGACGATGCTCTCATGACTGCGCTCCCGCGTCGTCGTCCATGTAGTCGGAATGCAGCAACGTGTCGTCGGGCCAGCCTTGATCGTAGAGGGACTTGAACCTGACTATGTACACGCGCTCCCGCAGGAAAGTCCAGTCTTCCTGATTCGGCATCATCGGGACCGTCGGACCGTGCAGCATCGCGGCCGGCATGACCTTGCGCCGATCTCCCGACGCGAGCGTCACGCTTTACACGGGTCGGTCGGCGAAATAAAACATATTGATCGGCATCGTGCGGCACGGGTCTTCCATCTTCGTGATCATCATGTTGATGGGGTGGTGCACGTACGCCACCAGGTCACCCACCATGGCCACCTTACACTCGAGCAGCAGGTCGCCCAGGCGCCGGGCGTTGGGGCACGCCCTCGCTGCGGACATCGGCCCGCCACGCCAGGCTGCCTTCCTTTCGGTTGAAGCGCACCTTGGCCTTGTCATGCACTGCCTCGGCGTTTCGCGGCAAAGTAAAACTCCGGTCTGCCGCCACCGGCACGGGAATGCTCGTATGATCGCCGGAAATCTGGAGCACCAGATAATCCATCGACACCCCGGCATGCCGCGGAAACACCTTGAAACGCAACGAGGCCATGGCGCCAGCGCATGGCCTCGTTCAAAGACATCCATGGTGGCGACCATGTCGCGGTACGATTTTTCGTCGCGATCTCGTGTCGTGCCTTGCACCTCGACCATGGGAATGGACTCGTCCCTACGTTCCCTACCGACCACCTGAGCGGCAACGGCCGTGACTGCCGCCCCTAGCAGAGCCGCGCCTGCTGCACATTGATTCCAATTGTGACGTGCCATAGACGACTTATTGAGTGTACGGTGGGGCTGCTCGTTGCAACTGCGGCTCATTCATACGCGGTGCCGATACCGAGAGGCAGTGTGCGGGCGACGACCGTCGCCCCCGCCGGCACGGCGGCAAAATTGACTCTCACAACACGATACTGCCCCATCGATCCATCCTCGAATGGCGTGTCCGCTACGGCTGACAGAGGACTTTCGCGTCCATCCGCCAAGCGCAGCAGAACGTCCGGTGCGGCGCCCGTGAGCCGATAAATCAGTTTCGCAGCAGCACAGCGTTTGCGGAACATCCGCAAGCTATAACCAGAATCCCGCTGGGCGTCGAGCAGCTGCTCGCACCCAGCGCGCAAGTCAGCAACGGGATAGAGCCCATCCGCACGCTCGCGAATCGAAAAGCGACCGCTGAAATAGTACAGGCCCTTCTGCTTGTTCAAACTCAGGACTGCATCGTCCTCGTACGCCTGCTTATCCATAGGTATCTGAGCGCGACCCAGAGGATCGACCGGAATGTCCATCTGGATGTGTGCCCCCGCCAGATGCAGCCGTACACCCTCAAGGGTCGTGGTCGGCGCTAGTGGGCGTATCTGCATGTGCGCCTGAATGAAAGGACGGTCGCGGGTGAATGGCGCAAAGAAGGCGGCTGCCTTGTACGCGCGCCGATAGGACGCCCATTCCGGATCGCGTTCAGCAGTCACCGTGACCTGAGGAATGGCGGAATCGGCAGCAGAAGCGGCTTGCGTGGGTTGTTCGGCTCGTGCAGGCAGCACGAAGAACGACAGGAGAGTGAACAAATAGTTGCGCATATCTGATATCGGTAACGGACGCCGTACTCTATCCGGGGCGTTCAAGGATGGCATGTGCCGGAAGATAGAGCTGGTGAGCATGACTTTCAGCACTTGGGATGAGGTCCACGCGTCACGTAGAATTATCGTTCATTTAACTCCTCGGTTCCCCGATGCGACGTCTCGTTCCACTTGACCACACCATGCTGTGGCTGCCAGCCTGTCTGATGCTCGGCGGGCCGAATTTGCTTCTGATGGCCACGCGAGAGCCCGATCCCGAGGCGCTGGCCTCGCCAATCGGCAGGCTAGCTCAAGTGATTGCCGGCGCCTTGACGCCCGCGCCATCCGCGTTGGTCGCAGGCTCGGCGCAGCGAGCGATGGTTGTCGTGCTCATGTTCGCGGGATCCCTGCTTGCCTTCCTCGCCTATGCCATCTGCACCTGGCACGCCATGCGCCGTCCGGCACCGCGACATCTTGGCAGACTGGTCGCGGCCCTGGGCGCGATCGCCATCGCTTGCGATAGCAACCTGGGCTACGTTTTTGCAGCCCAGATCGGTTTTTTGTATCCCTTGCGGCGCGCGCTGGCCTGGTCGGCTGCTCAAGCATTTTTGTCTACGGCCGTTCAGTTGCTCCTGGTCGCCGTGCCGCTATCTCGAAATGACTACCGGTTCGCCGTCGCCGCGTTGCTCGTTGGTTTCCAGTGCGCGCTGCAAGTCGGGATTACGGCGCTGGCTTGCGCCGCGCTACGCGAGCGCCGGGGGCGTCTTGCCCTCGCGGTGGCCAATGCGGAGCTGCTTGCCACGCAGGCCATGCTTGCCGAAACCGTCCGAGGCGGCGAGCGGCTGCGGATCGCGCGTGACCTGCACGATACGCTCGGCCATCACCTGACGGCACTCAAGCTGCATCTGGACCTGGCGGCGCGGCAGCCGGGCGCCACTGCATCCGAACCGCTGCGGACCGCCGGTGAAGTCGCGTCCAGCCTGCTTGCCGAGATTCGCCTGCTGGTCAGCAAGGAACGTACCGAGAGTCGGATCGACCTGCGCGGCGCGCTCGAACTGTTGTGCGCCCGCATCCCTTCTCCCCGCATTTCTCTCGACATGGATCCCGCCATCGCCATCGATTCCCCGACATCCGCCCACGCGGTGTTTTGCTGCGTACAGGAGGCTATCAGCAACACGGTGCGCCATGCGGGCGCCACGACGATGACTATCAGGCTGGCATACGACGCCGTTGGCGACCTGGTGATCGACATCGCGGACGATGGCCGCGGCAGCGCCGGCGCCCCCCATGGCAATGGGCTGCGCGGGATCGCCGAGCGCATGGCCCAGTTCGGCGGCGAATTGCTGGCCGGCGATCGCCAGCCGGCTGGTTTCGGAGTGCGCCTGCGCTTGCCGGCGTCGGGAGCGGTCCAGTGATCCGCGTCGTATTGGTGGACGACCAGACCCTCGTGCGCAGCGGCATCCGCGGCCTGCTTAATCTCACGGACGACATCCGCGTCGTGGCCGAAGCGGCCGACGGTGCCGAGGCACCCGGCGTAGTGGCAGCCGCGCAGGCCGACCTGGTCCTGCTCGACGTGCGCATGCCGCATTGCTCCGGCGTCGAGCTGCTGCAGGCAAACGGTGGCGTCTGGCCACCGACGATCCTTCTCACCACCTTCGATGACGACGAGGCGCTGCTGGCCGGCATACGGGCCGGTGCCAAGGGATTTCTGTTGAAGGACGTCTCGCTCGAGCGGCTCGCCGACGGTATCCGTACGGTCGCCGCCGGCGGCACGCATTTCCGCCCCGGCCTTTCCGAGCGCACGCGCGGCGCCTTCTTGCCGGCGCAGCCATCGGCGCCGTTGACCGAGCGCCTGACGGCACGCGAGACGGAAATCCTTGCACTCATGGCCGCTGGCCTCAACAACGCCGAGATCGCCGCCGCGCTCGGCCCGACGGAAGGCACCATCAAGAACCACGTATCTAATATTCTGGCAAAGCTGGGTGTGCGCGACCGGGTACGCGCGGTGTTACGCGGCCTCGAGCTTTCCTATATCTAACTTCCCATCACCGTAGAGGTAACGTTGAAGAAGTACCTGTCGATTCTGTTGCTGGGCGCCTGCACGTCCGTGTATGGCCAGCCCGTCACCACGCAAATGCCAGAGGGGACGACCGACGTTGACGTGAGCATGGTCGCCGCCGTCGTGCCGCGCGCCGAGGGGCGGAGTGCCAGCCGCTTCGTGCTGTTGCCGACCATATCCGCCCAGTGGAGCAACGGCGTCTTTGTCGCGCCGGGTGAAGTGGGCATGCGCATGTCGAGCAATCCGCGCTGGAACTTCGGTCCGCTCGTCACCTACGGGGTGAAACCGCAGCGTGCGGACAGCCATGGCATGCGCAACGACTGGGGGTTGGAGGCCGGTGGTTTTGTTTCCTATCGCCTCGCGCACAACCTGATGCTGTCGTCGCGCGCATTGTATGGTGGCGGCAATGACGATCATGGCATGCGTCTGACCGCGAGCGCCAACTATGGCATCGACCTCTCTGCGCATCAGTTACTTGGTTTCGACGTCGGCTTCACCGCTGCGAACGCAAGGTACATGGACTCTTATTTCGGCGTAGCGCCAATACCGGGGAGTCCCTACCGGTTCACGTATCACCCAAGTGGCGGACTGAAGAACCTATTCGCGGGCGTGAGGTGGAACGTTGAATTATCCACCAAATATTCGGTGACCACGGGCCTGCAAGAATCCTATCTGGTCAAGGCGGCGGCAAATAGCCCGCTCGTGGTTTCGCCACATAGCGTTAGTCTGTTCACTCAACTTACTTATCACTTTTGAACCTCCTTCAGCAAGGGATGCTAATAGGCATCGTGCCGCCACGAAGACGGCTATATGAAAAACTAGAAGAAGCCCCATGAAATCGCTGATCACCGCGTCATGCATGCTGTTCCTTTTGTTACCGTTGCGTGCCAGCGCAGAGGGTTCGTTGCCGCAAATCGTGACTGTGCGTGAGTTTTTCGACCGGAAAACTTGCCACGTCGGTTCGAACGAATGATATCGGCCGACCTACGTAAAGACACTGCCCTCAGGCAAACGATCGTACCATATGTTAGCACCTACTGATTTTGTCTACACATGAAGCTCAAATCATATCCCTCCGTAAGTGGCGTATTTTGTATAGCGGCAGGAATCGATTTTATCGCATATCAACTTAGCTCGAAAAATGTTTCGAGTGAGATTCGCTGTATGCACATTCTTATCTTCTGTACGGGGCTACTGTCTCTTTATTCACTGGTCCACACTCAGCGCTTGAATAATGCAGAGCCAAGTGCTGATCCTGTAAGGTCGATGTTTATGGGTTGGTGTGCCGGCGCGTTTTGCGCACTGACAGGTATCGCCGCATTTTTACTATCGCAGGATCCCACGCTCCACGTCGAAAATGCAACCCCTAGCCTAGGTTTTCATGCATTTACCATTGCTCTTAGTGCCGGGGTGACTGAAGAAATTGCATTCAGAGGAATTCTGCTGACGCTATTAATGAAATTGTTTTCGCGGATGCGTCAAGGCGTGCTTATCGCAGCACTGATCGACTGCGGGCTATTTGTCCTGAGTCATTACAATCAAGCTCGATCGCCGTTTTTTTATGGATTAGTATTTGTATGGGCAATCCTGTTGACCGTCAGCGCGATTCGGACGCAAGCATTATGGCTGCCGATCGGTCTACATACCGGCTACGACACTGTGCAGACAGTAGCCGGGGGCGTTCATGTGCCGGCACTTGCAAGCATGAAAGGCGTACTCTACATCGAACCCGAGTACTTACCGTACAGCTTCACTTTGCATGCCATTGTTCCCGTTTTGCTCGTCGTCCTCGTCCTCCGGTACAAGCCGAAGCTGGTCGCCGCGCGTCTACTCTTGCAATAAATCGACCCGCTCGGTGAATTTGGAGTCGCCAAGGGCGGGCAAACCAAAAGATGTTAGATGCGAGTTGTCGAGTTGTACTTCGGTCCAGGCTGTATCGGAAAGGCTGGACACCACCCATTTGGCTCGGTAGCGGCCGGTAGTCGCAGCTACGCACGTGAATTAAAAGGAGAAATCGTGAAACGAGGTGATATTGTTGCCGGCGCGTTCGCGCTCGCCTTGCAGCTACTGTCGTTCGATGTTCAGTCGGCGCTATTGGAAGACGGGGATTTCACTGGCGCACAGCGCAAGGCGTTCGTGGAGGCTCCCGAACAATTCCCGAAGTTCGTCTTGCCTCGGCTCAAACCGATGGGCGGGGCGCTGTGGCTCGACAATGACCATTTGATCATGTCGGTCAGGGAACTGCCGAACGGCTGGCGCGCGGACAAGGACGCCTTGCCGCCAACGCCGCTGTCACCGGTCGAGGAACTCCCGCCCCGTGCGAGCCGCATGATTGTTGTTGACGTGAACAGTGGCGCCATTACCGATGCACCTTATGCAGGGCAATTGGTTTGCGTTGACAACGGGAATATTGTCGTCAGCCTGACCAAGCCCGGTGTGCACGGTACACAGTATTATGCCGGCCGGTACGGCGCACGTTTGTCCCTGCTCACGGCTGTAACGGCTCAAAGGCCGACCTTTGGCGCAGGGTGTGAGCTCGCGTATTTGAAGGATGAGTTCTGGAACTATCCTCTCGGCCCAGGCGCAGGCCTGTTGCGTGTGCACCGGACATCCGATTTTCAATTCGATGTGAATTTACCTGCGGTCCTCGTCGATAGCTCGGGCCAGATCCGCAGAGAATTCGAGGCGCCCAAAGACATGTTGCCGCCTGACATCGAGTATCTGCCGTATTTGAGGCAATACGTACTCGAGAAATATGACGCATCGCATCACGTCCGCGCGGGCGCGCTAATGACCGTGGACGGCACTCTTTCCCCTATCGCACCTGACCCCTTCCTGCATGAAATCGTCGAGTCCGATGGAGGTGAGGCGCCGGTGCGGTACACGCGTCGCGGACCGTTATGGTCGCTTCGGCCGGTTCCCAGGATGTGGCGTCAGCAAGGCCTATATCTGAGAGACGGCGGACGTCTGTTGCGCCTCGAAAGCCAGTCGACAGTTGGCATACAGGTGTCCCCCGATGGGTGTCGTGTGTTTTACAGACGGGTGCCGGGCGATCCGAATTTCGTCTTGGGTACCGTGAAAGAATGGAGCACCGCTCAACTAATCGTCATGACGATCTGCAAACCTTAAGCCCACAAACGAACGATAAGAGATGCCGGCCTGTCTAACGAGGTGATTTGGAGAAACGAATGACTCGGTTAATGCGCACCAGACTCGGTACACTGGCGGCTTGCGCCGTCGGTGTCGTACCTTGCATCGCGACGGCCGCCGCGCAAGCGCCGGCGCCGGTTCAGCAGATCGAAGTCAAGGCCCTGGCCCATCCAGACAGCAAGGCCTACCAAAAGCTGGTCGAAGGTACGCGGGTCTTCGACCGCTACCGGCATTTCGCCCCCCAGGCCACCCTGCGCTTCAAAGTTCATGCTCGCAAAGCCGGGGTCGACATGCATGGCCTCAAACTGAAGATCGTTGGTGACAGCACCAGCTTGCCGGTCACGCTGGACAGCGAGCTCCGCTTCGAGCTTCCTATCGATCAAACCCTGATCACGGAAAATGCCGACGTCAGCTACAACCGCCCCAAGGGCGCCTTGTCGTGGCGTCCTGATGTGCGCACCCCCGACACCGCGCCGAACACGCGCCGGCTGGGCGACCTGCGCCTCGAATGCCGGGTCGACGTCATGGGCGCGCATGTCGCAAACGGCCACGCTCCGCTGTCCATCGTCATGGAAAAGCTCAGCGTGGACGTCTGCAACCGCGACGACCTGTACTACCATTTTTATGCCGACAGGCCCATCTTCAACGTGACGCTGACCTATGGAAACCGCACACTTGAGCTGATGAGCGACAAGCTGTATGGCAACGATGCGCCCCGGCTCTTACTTTCAAGCATGGACTGGAACATCGTACGCGACCAAATCTACCTCATGCCGCTCAATGATGTGAGCTGGCCGGACGACACGGTGGTGTCGTTCGAGTACATGGACGATCCGGCCGCGCCGCCGGCCACCAGCCAGGACCGGAGGGAGGCGCCATGAACCGCACGATCACGCGCTTCGCCGCATTGGTATCGGTTGCGACGCTGGCAGCTTGCGTGAGCCAGGGCGATCTCGCGATCAACGACATCGACCAGCAGAAAGCGGCAGCCTTGCTGCACCCGGGAATCTCGACCAAGGCCGAGGTCGAACGCGCGCTGGGAACGGCCAAGACCAACCAGTTCAGCAGCGGCTACGAAGTGTGGACCTATCGCTACACCCAGGTAACGCCCAAGGCGACCAGCTCCGTCCCGGTGCTGGGCCTAGCGGTACAGGGATCGAATCAGCGCATACGCGAACTGGCCATCCTGTTCGATGAAAAAGGCATCGTCAAAAAATTCCGCGTCCGCGAGCAGGCGAACGCGCAATAAGTCTGTGCGGATAGCGCAGCCGCAAGCGCTGCGCCGGATTGCCGCCGGCCGAACACTCGGCCATTCGCTTAGCGCAACGGCGTGCCGCGTGCCTGCGCAACAACGGATTCGATCGCAGCGATCACGGCCCGCGGCGCATCCGTCTGGATATAGTGGCTGGCGCCAGCAACGGGCTCGACCCGACCGGCGCCGGTCATTCTTCCCCAATCCGCGGACAGTCTGTCGACCACGTCTTTAAGGTCGGACGTCACCAGCGGGCTGGTCTTCGTGCTTGTCAGCACACGTGCCGGCACGTGCAAGGGTTGCCTGGTGTCGATTCGCTCGATGCATGCTACCTGGTCATCGAACTCATGCTTTTCGGTAGGGCCGGACATCGCGCTCACGGTCTTCAGGACCGCCGCCGTCTTGGGGGACGTGCGCTGCATGCTTTCCCATAGTTGCGGATGCATCGGGTCGAGCAGCACGATGCCGGCGACCTCATCCGGATACATCTTCGCAAAGACATACTGGTATAGACCGCCGATCGAATGTCCCACCAGTACATACGGCGGGCGGACACCCGCCGCGTGCAACACTTGTCGTTCCTCGGCCGCGATCGAGCAGGCATCGCGCTTGCCGCCGACGGCGGCGCTGCCGCCATAGCCTGGCCGGTCGTAGGCAAATACCCGGTTGTCTCGTTGAAGGCTCGGTAATACCGGCGACCAAACGCTCTTGTCGTCGCCCAGCCCGGATTGGAACACCACCGTCGGCGAAGCCTGGCTTTGACCGGTCAGCGAATAACTCACTCCGCCGGTTCCAACAGACACCCGCCCGGTCGTGGGAACGATGGTGCAGGCGGACAGCAACAGCATGGATACAGCTCCCACGAACACCGTTACCGGCGCCACGGCGCACGTCGTTACCTTACTCATGCAAGACTCCTTTCGGGTTGATTGGAGAGCGCCAGCGCGCCGCTCGAAAACAGGCTCTGCACCGGGCTACGCCAGGCATGGCCGCGACATTCAAACACACTCTTTCTCGGCCAATTCGCGTGACACGCTCTCCAGAATCGCTTGGCGCTCATGATTGATGAAGAAGTGGTCGCCATCGAAGAACGTCACGTCGCACGACGCGCTGGCTTCCTTTGCCCAAGACTGCGCCTGAGTCTCGGAAATATGCGAATCGGCGCGACGAGAAAACACCGTGATCGGCACTACCAAGCGCGGCGCAGCGCGATAGGTATATACTTCCGCCAGCATGAAGTCGGCGTGCAAGGTCGGCAGAATCAGGTCCATGAGGGCGCGGTTGGCCATTATTTCGGGCGGCGTACCGTTATAGTCCTTCAATTCCTGGAGCAATTCGTCATCCGGCAACGCGTGCAGGTGGCGCGAGCGCGAGCGGTCCTGCGGTGCGGCACAACCGGAGACAAACAAATGCACCGGCTGCGGCGGATAATGGGCGCGCAGGTCGCGCGCCACCTCGAATGCCAGCAATGCTCCCAGGCTGTGCCCAAAGAACGCAAACGGCTGCTTCTGCTGGCCGACCATAGCCTCGGCAATGGCTTTGACGAGGACCGGCATCGACGACAGCGGCGGTTCGCCGAATCGCGCGCCGCGATCCGGCAGCTGCACCGCACAGATCTCGATATCGGCGTCGATCTGGTCCTGCCAGCCGGCGTAGATATTTGCATTGCCGCCGGCGTAGGCAAAGCAATACAGCCGCAGCCGCTTTGGTTGGCTGCTCATGTAGATCAGCCAAGGATTGGGTACGCTCATATTCCCCGCTTATACGGCGTGCAGCACGCGTGCTGCCACCGGTTCAGGTTCGCCGTAGTGACGGATGTGTCCGTCCTCGCGTTTGATGACGCGATCGGCATAACCGAAGTAGTTGTCGTCGTTGGTAATGACGATGACCGCCTTGCCGCGCGCCTTCAATTCGGGCAGCAGCTCGGCATAGAACACGCGCCTGAAGGCCGGATCCTGGTCCGCCGCCCATTCGTCGAACAGGTAGACCGGACGGTCTTCCAGATAGGACGAGACCAGGGCCGGACGCTTGCGCTGACCAGTGAACAGGTCGACCGTCGAGAACTTGCCGTCCACCACGCTCACCTTGTGCGCCATGCCGAACTGGGCGATGTAATGGGTTGGCGCACGCTCAGGTCCTCTTGCTCGGCCGCGAGCAACTGCTTGAACAGGTAGAAATCGGCAAACACTGCCGAAAAGTGCTGGCGGTAGGCATGCAGGTGGCCTTGCCATTGAGGACCATCGGCCCCGCTTCCGGCTCGTACAGTCCCAGCAGCAGCAGCGCCAGCGTTGTCTTGCCGCTGCCATTGCCCCCCACGATGTACACGCACTCGCCCTCGCGGATCGTCAGGTCCAGCGGCCCCAGCATGAACTGGCCGTCGCCAGTCGCCGCCGGGTAGGCATGGCACACGCCCCGCAGGTCGATCTGCAGCGGCGCCTGGCTGGCAAACAGTTCGCGTCCGGCGCTCTCGCCCGTGCTGGCGGCCAGCTCGCCATCGAGCTGCAGGATCTTTTTCAGGGAGATGCTGGCCTGGTGGAGGCCCGGCGTCATCGTCGCCCTTGCCCCCTTGCCGATCAGGGCGCCCCCCTGCCCCGCACAGTCCGCTAATCGTGCCGAACACCGTCGCCGGCAGCAGCAATCGCCATGACTGGCGATATGGATATGACAATAAGTTCATGAATCCCGCCTCAGCAGCCACCGCATTGAAGAGACAGAATGACCGTCGGTCATTCCGCACGAAAAAATCGAGGGCAGTATATAACGTTAACTTATTACCAACAGTAGTCCGCCAATCATTTTGTCTTTTAGCTGTCTTTCTGTAGAAAACGGCTGGCACGCGGCCAGCCGTTAGGAACGCAATACACCCTTGCGGGCTGGTCAGAAGCGATAACCGACGCCCAAGGTCAGCATGTTAACGTTGTCCAGGCGGGCGGCGTCAGGAGCCCTGAAGCCCTCCCAGTCGGCGCGCACGGACAGGCTGTTGTCAATGTCATATTTCAGGCCGACACCGCCGATGAGTCGCGACTTTTTGCCGCCAAAGTGCGCCAGGCTTCCGTCGACGCTGGTTCGGACATTGGCAACTCCGCCGCGGGTGGTCAACGACAGCTTATCCACCAGCGGAAAGCTCGCGGCAAGCCCCAAGGTATAAACGTTCAGCTTTTCCGAGGACGAGGCCGAGTTCACCGAATAGGAGAGCTTGCCGGTCCGGCCATAACCGGCTTCGATCGCCAACGTTGGCATGATCTGGTAGCCGACATTGAACTTGAACACGGTCGGGTTATTGTCCACCTTGGAGCTAATGCTTGCGCCACCATGATCGGCAGAAACGAGCCGGTCGACCTCGGACTGTTTGACCATGGCGCGCGTCGAACCAGCCGAACCGTAGACATACACGCCGCTCTCATCGGCGGCCAGAGCCGCCCCTGAGACCCCAATCATCAACGCTGCCGCCAGCAAATCCCTTGCTTTCATTTTTCCCTTTTTCGATTGATTAAAAGTTGCTGCTAATGCCACGGGCCCAATTCTCTCTCGACATTGCAAATCTTAATGTTTTTGCATTAAATAGGACCCGAGTTTCTATTATAAATGTAGGTGAGGCAACCAGTTTTTTAATCATTTTCTTCTTCTTTTCGCGTCGGTGGCGCATCATTATTTTGTCGAATATGGGCTTGCACATACGCCAACCATTTGTCGCCATCGCCCGAATTCGCTTCGACCGTCTCAATCGCTTCAAAGCTGCGCCTTGTCACGGGAAGACCTCTGAAAACGAGATAAGTTTTTCCAACAACAAAATCAGGATGGATGAGACAATCGCCTTCGTTCATCACGCGGCCGCCTCCCTTCCGCCAAAACGCCTCGTCCCGGTGATCATTAAACGTTGTATCGCGGCTTCGTCCTGGGGCGTGGCCTGTAATCGAAAAGAACTTCTGGCCGGGCCCTACCAGTCGTTTAAGGACGACGAACTGGTAATCGACATCTCCACGATCATCATACCGCTCATACCGCGGAGCAATGCTTACTACTCTCGCTAACGTGACGTCGGTGGCTAGCGCCACTTGTACATTGGGATCAATTAATTGTTCGGCCGGAGCGACATGACATGCCCGACAGGAACCGGTAATTGATAGTGCAGAGAGCAGTAGAGTATGCGAGAGGTTCATAACAATTGTTCCTTGAACACGGACTTTCGGCTTTTAATACGACCTTTTGCATAGGTTGTATCGGACTAAAGGGGGAAATAGTGTCAATGACGTTCATTCCTTTCAAGGAATCGTTTTGCCGCTTGAGAAATCGCAGTAAAAAATAACATATTGCGAGCCACTGAGGAAAAGTTTGCTTGCGAGTAGGAAAGGAGCGAAGCCACGGCATCGCCGAGTGGAACACGCAATAAGGGGGATCTTATTCATGAAATTATCCGATTCTGCCAGTTGAGGTCGCAGCCGTTCCGTGACCTTGACCGGCGGCGTGACTTGCGCTCCTCGCCAAGTTCAGCCCTCCGGCTCAGCAAGCCATCGTGTCTGGACGAAACCTTCATACACCGTCGCGACGCGCCGGAACCCATTCACGACTACGTATCACTTCGATTCTTTTTGCTCACGATCGATATAAACCTGACCTGATAAGTCGCTCAATCTGGGAGAAAGACCACGCTCGATGAGGGTACATGCCATTGCATCCCGGTTGTAACCATTGGTTGGCAGGCGAGACTCGCGAGAAAGCGACGAGAACTGGCGCCTTAACTCATCTTTTGGAATGGAGGCGACGAGTTTGCGTGCCGCAGCCAAATCGTCTTCCGAATAATTCATCGGGATATTGTCACGAGCAGTCGGCTGCGAAAACCTAAAGATGTGATTGGAATTTGCGAGCGCAATTTCTGTGGCCTTCGATACACCGGCGGAATCGTAGCCTAAGCCGTACTCTCGGTGAATGGCACCTAGTAGGAAATTTGCAGTTGTACATATCACTTTAGCTGGCTCTATTCCTCCAACGGCGACTGAAATCATCACATAAGACGGTGACGTCGAGCGATTGAGGACTGCCGCCTCGTAGCTTTCACGGGACTGCACAGTGATGCGGTCGGAAAACACGTCAGCTTGAGCCGGTGCGGCAAGGGTTACTAACGCAGACAAGAGCAATCTAACTAGATTTAATTTCGCATAGTCGAATTTCATGGTATTTGTCCACAAAAGATAGGCATATCGGATGACTGTTCTTGGCGCTAGAGTTATCGCGCTTGTGACAACAAATTATGCGGTTGTCCAGCTCGGCGGTCAGGACGTACGTCAGCTCAGCATAGCGGATTGCGGGCTTGCAAAAGTCACGGACGGTCGCGACCTGCATCACCTAGACTTACGGCTGCATAAACTTCCCACCATAACCTCATGGAGTAGATTGGCTGATCAGAGACACTGTGCCTCGACATCGGTATGTTCTAGAGCCTACTGATCCATCAACAAGTATTTCTTCAGGACGCCGTCCTTGTCGAACAGGATCGACAATTCCCGTTTGTTGTCGGCATTGCTGACGAGATTCACGTAAGGCATGGAATCGACGGGATTTGCCAGCACCTCGGCCTTCGGCAAGGACGGGTTCGGGTCGTCCTGCGCGAACGTGGCGGCCGATATGCACTGCAATACTGCCCCACTAACCATTGTCCCCAACAATTGCTCGCATTTGGAAACGTTCGTCTTCGGAAATTGTTAAGCGTACGATAAGGATGCGCTAAGGGCACCTCGAAAGTTGTGACTGCGCCCGCGCTAGCAACTCAGAGCGGCCTGCTGACCATTGCAAATTTTGCGCAGTAGGGTTAGGGCCAAGCCCAGTAAGACAGGGTCATCGTGCAAATCAATGTTCGCCAGGATCGACACCGATATTCCATCGTCAAGAAAAGCGCCGTTGAAGGCCGAGTAGGCATAGGTTCTGCCGTTATGCCAAGCGAGCGTATGTCCCCCTACGTCGTCGCGGACCCACCGCATCGCATAATTGGTGTTGGCGTTGCCCTGAAAGACCGGTATTGACGCCGGCGGCGTCAGCGCCAGCGCCAGCAGGTCCGGCCGGATGACGGTGCCACTGAGCACTGCAGCGTCCCACTTCGCGAGATCCTCGGTCGTCGACCAAAGCGCCCCCGCTCCGAACAGGACCGACGGGTCCAGCGCGATGCCGGCGGCGAGACCAGGCGTGCCGGGCACCAGTGGGCGTGTGCGCGTATAGGGCTGCGCCGCCTGGCCGCCCGGTGGCGCCGCATAAGACGTGTGGGCGAGCCCGACTGGCTGGAAAATATGGCTTGCAAGATAGTCGGCATAGCTGGTCCTGGTCACGGCCTCGATGACCGACGCCAGGATGAAGTAATTGCTGTTGCTGTATGCATAGGCACTGCCCGGCGCAAACAGCAGGCGTGCTGCCGCGATCGCGGCCAGCACGTCGGCTTCGGCAACGTGCTGGGCCGGGACGAGCCCGTCGGCGAATTCCACGTAGTCGGGGAGCCCGGAGGTCTGGTTCAGCAGCATCCTCAGTGTCAGCCGGTCATCGAAACTGTATGCCGGCAGGTAGCGGCTCACCTTGTCGTCGATGCCGAGCAGGCCGGCTGCCTGCAGTTGCAAGATGGCGGCCGCCGTGAATTGCTTGGTGACCGAACCGATTTGGTACACCGTGCCGGCCTGGGCCGGACGGCAGCCCGACAGGTCGGCATACCCGTAGCCGTTCGAATACAGCACAGTGCCTTTCCTGGCGATCGTGACCGACATGCCCGGAATGCCTTTGGCCGCCATTTCCGCGGTGACGACCGCATCGACCACCGTACCGAGGCTGCCCGCCGGCGCAGTTGCCGTCGCGGACGGCATGGGACAGGCATGCGAGAGATCTGCCGTTTGACCACTTGACGTCGAGCCGGCCATCGAATTGGCGGCAGATCCGCCTGAACCGCCGCAGCCGGCGAGCACGGCCAACAGGAGCAATGTGATGGTCACGAAACGGTGCTTTGATGGCATGGTTATTCATTCGCAAGTTCGACAGGAAACACATTGTCGAAGCGCGCGCGCGCCAGCGCATGTGCCGAAAGTCATGTCTTTGCTTTGCCAATTGGCATTTCAGCTCATGTAGAATCGCCTCCTATTGACTGTGGCCCCGAGATGGACCTGGATGCGACTGATGAAGCGGATTGACGGTAATGTGATCGGTGTGACCGGCCTGCTCGCTTGGGCGACAATCAGCGCGTCGAACCTGCTTTCCCTGCGTGCGGCGGGGCCAGCGGTGCTGCCGTTCGTTTCCACACTCCTTGCGAAGGCCCTGTATGCGCTGCAGGCGCTGTCGGCCCGCCCGTTGCCGCTGTACGGCTGCTACGCGCTGGCATATGCACTTTCCGCGCTGGCATTTGCCTGGTCGTTTTGGTCTTGCACCAGCAACGGCACCCGGCGTACCGACGGGAACGGGCCGGTGTCCACCGGACTACTGATCGGGATGCAGATCGTCATTGCCATGCTCACCGATACGCAACTGACGCTCATCGTCGCCGTGGAATTGGCCTATGTGCTACGTCCGTACCGCGCGGCCGCCTGGATGGCGTTGCAGATGGCCGCGTTCAGCGCACTTCAAATTGCCCGGCTGACCGGCATGTTCGGGTTGGGACCGCTGGATCTGGTCGGCGCCATCCAGGAATTCGCGATGAGCCTGACGTGGATGGTGCTGGCATTCGCGGTCGGTTACCTGGCCGCGAGCGAGCGGCGCAGCAGGATCCGGCTCGGTGCCCTGCATGCCGACCTGCGCTCGACGCAGCACCTGATGATGGATGCGCTGCGCCTGTCCGAGCGGGCCAGCATTTCGCGCAACCTGCACGATGTACTTGGTCATCATCTGACTGCGTTGAACCTGCACCTGGACCTGGCCGCGCGCCAGGCAGGCGATCGTTCGACCGAATCCCTGCGTGTCTCGCAGCAACTGGCGAAGGACCTGCTGCGCGAGGTGCGCGCCGTGGTCAGCCTCGACCATGAGCGCCGCGTCCTGGACTTGCGCGCCGCGCTGCAGGTGCTGGCCGACGCCATCCCGTCGCCGCGGGTCACGCTGCACTATGATGAGAACGTCGCCATTCGCAGGCCGGAGAATGCGCATGTCGTGCTGCGCTGCGTGCAGGAGGCCGTGACGAATGCGATCCGCCACGCCGGCGCCTCCCTTGTCGAAGTGCGTGTGCACGCCGAGGCCGGCAGGCTGAACCTGCATGTCGCCGACGACGGCGCCGGCATCGCCACGCTCAGGGAGGGCAATGGCCTGCGTGGCATGCGCGAACGCCTTCAGGCCCTGCACGGCACGCTGGAACTCCAGCACGGTCCCGGCCGGGGATTTACGTTGCTGGCGTCGCTGCCTGCGGGGGAATTGTGATGACGCGCCTTGTCGTGGTCGACGACCAGACGCTCGTACGCAGCGGCATCAGGGGACTGCTCGACCTGACGCCGGACCTCACGGTGGTCGGGGAAGCCGGCGATGCCGGCGCCGCGATCGACCTCATTGGACGGATCAGGCCCGACCTCGTCCTGCTCGACATTCGCATGCCCGGCGGGTCGGGGATCGACGTGCTGACCACGCTAAGCCAGCGCGGTGCCCTGCCGCCAACCATCCTGCTGACGACGTTCGATGACGACGACGCCTTCCTCGAAGGAATGCGCGCCGGCGCAAAAGGGTTCTTGCTCAAGGATATTTCGCTCGAACGCCTGGCCGATGCGATACGCCGTGTTGCAGCGGGGGAGACGTTGTTTCTCCCCGGGCTGACGGAGCGTGTGCTGTGCGGCCTGGCAGAGGCATCGCCCGCGCCGCCCGCCCCGGCACCGCACGCTGCCGATGCGCTGACGCCGCGCGAAGTCGAGATCCTGCGCCTGGTCATGGGAGGCTTTGCAAACCGTGAAATCGCCGAGGCCTTGCATGTCAGCGAAGGGACGATCAAGAATCACGTCTCGAGCATCCTGTCGAAGCTCGGCGTGCGCGATCGCGTCAGAGCCGTGTTGCGCGGCGTAAGCCTGGGCTATGTCTAGGGCCGCGTTTCTTGCCGCCGTGACGGGCATCGCCTGCTGCTTTGGGCTGGCATGGTTCGCGATCGGGCCGGACGCTCGCGTCGAGCAGGTCTCCTACCTGGTCACCCTGCGCCACCTTGTCGAAACGGAGCAGGAAGGCACGCCGGATTACAGCATGCTGGAGCCACCCGTGCGCCGCCTCGCGATGGCGCAGTCGGCACGCACACACGCGGTGCTACGCCGGATGGGGACGCTGAGATCGATGAGATTTCTGCGCCAACAGGGTCCCGAGCACATCTATGAGCTGTGGTTCGAGCACGGCCGGATGTTGTGGGGCGTGATCGCGTCCCCGGCAGGAACGTTTTATAGCGTGCGCTACATGCTGCGCGAACACGGATGAGGTGTCGCCGGTCAAGATTGTGCAGCACTGCGCGAGAGCCGGGACGATTCAATAATTAATGTTGCGCACCACTACTGGCGCGACGGCTATACATCCCCTGCAGACTGGTTCGGGACCATGTTCGGAGTGTTTTTGGGTACTGTCTTAGCTGTCCTGATTGAAGCGTACAAACTGAGCAAGAGGAAGCGAACGTTCGCGCAGTAGTACCTTGCTGATGCCTGTTGGGAATCGTTACGTCAGGTCGATCTCGGCCGTTCAGCGGCCCTCTGGCCACTGGCACACCCCTGCGCGGCAAGTGGCATTTTTACTTCAGAAGCTGAGCCATTTTTGCTTCGACGGACGCCCGGCCCGGCCTGCGCGTAACTGCTTGATTTTCGTAGTAAGGGGCAGTGTCAGTTGCCGTCCGGCATCACCTTCTCTGGCGGGTCGCAGATTTGCTTCATGAAGAGTCACACTTTCACTGTATCGGACGATAGGCGGCGGCGCGACTAGAAAGCCGAAACTCTATTTTTGTTGCCTTGGAGACAACGCGGCGTTACACTAAGATTACGAATGGCCGACATCGGTCGAGGCTGTGTAAAAACGCGAGATCTGCGTGTTTTCAGGGGTCTCTTTACCATTCCCAACCCCGAGAAAACGCCGTAGCGCGCGTTTTAAGAGGTCGAGCCCCGGCGTCGCACCCTTCGGTTTGCGTTTTTACACAGCCTGGGCCAGAAGCAGACGCACTTGTCGGCGCTGAATCGACGGAATTTGGCAGATGCCAGCACACCCGCACTGCATGCATTTAACGACGAGCGACCAGGCACGATGAAATCCCAACGATCCGCCTTCCCGAGTACAGCGATTGTCAGCAAAGCCTTTCTGGAGAGAGGACAAACAGACGTAATCAAATGGGAGGTCTGTCCAGTCGCTCAGCAATGCCATCTGCGGCTTGTATTTGAAGCTTGGGGCGATACCTCAAGACATGGCGTATGGCTAGCAACAGAAGGTACCCTGGTCGTCAATGGGCACTCATCGCCAAGTATGGACATCTGGACGGATACAGCGCAGCGAGAGGTCGCCATCGAAGTCCACAGCTCAACAGACCACCTTCATTTGTACAACATATGGAATTCTAAGGAAGTGGGGAGGCAATCGCAGTCTTATACCTCGGGAATGTTAGTCGAACAGTTGGCTAACGGACGACGATATAGATGCAGTGATATTGGATTTGATACAAAGTTCGATGACCTCGTGTTTCGTATCGAAACCGTCTGATGCGGTTGCAAATCATCGGCCGCTTTGGGTCGGTTGCGGCCGGTCGTGACCGTTCGTGACTCTTCCTGGCCTGCAACCTGCTATTCTCAGCCGAACGGCCGGGTTCGGCCCAGGTTGTGTAAAAACGCGAAATCAATTATGCGATACGGTGCAGGCTAACCACGAGCTCCAGCAGAGAACGCGCTGTCGTCCGAAGTTGGCCGTCGCTGATTTCAACCGTTTTAAAATGCTCACGCCCCAAAATACCCCGAAGCGCTTGAGAAAACGGGCATAGGCCCGGATCGCGGCCAGCATGCTCGACTTGCCCAGAATAGCCATCAATCGTCGGAAGTTATAGGCAAGCACATGCAGGCTCATCTCCGTCTTCACGCGGTCGAGTCCTTTAGTCAAAAAGTGCGTCGCGCCCATCCACGATTTAATCGTGCCGTACGGGTGCTCGACTGACGAGCGGCGGATACGCATGGCGTCCGGGTTCTGGTCCAAGCGCGTCTGCATGGCGTCAAGCACGTCCTGGTGCTCCCAGCGGGTTACGCGGCGCTGCTGGCTCGGCGTGCACTTGGCCTTGAGCGGGCATTCCTTGCAGTTCGAGCTCCAGTAGCGATGGTTTTTAAGGCCGTTTTCGATGCTCGAAAAACGCCAGATCAGCGCTTGTCCCGCTGGACAGCGAAACTCGTCCTTGTCAGCATCGTAGATGAAGTCAGCCTTGTCGAACCTGCCGTCGGCCTTGGCATTGGATATCTTCGCTTTCGGCACCAAGGCGCTGATGCCAGCCTCATGGCAGGCAAGGATCTCTTCGCCCTTGAAATAGCCGCGGTCGGCTATCGCAGTCAATGTCGATGTCCCGGTTGCGGCGCGTGCTTTCTTGGCCATTCCGGACAATTGATCCCGGTCGCTGCCGTTATTCGTTACGTCATGCTCGACAATCAAGTGATGCTTTGTGTCGACGGCCGTCTGCACATTGTAGCCAACGATTCCCGAGCCCCGGGTCATCATCGAGCGGGCGTCCGGATCGGTGAGCGATATTTGTGTTTCGCCAGTTTCTTGCAGCTTCGCTTCAATCTCCTTGAGTGTCGCCATTTGGTCCTTCAACGCTGCAATTTTGTCGTTGAGCCGGATCGTTTTCGCTTGTTTGGCAGCGGGCTCTTGCCGGTCGGCCGTGTCGAGTTCAGCCAGATAACGACTGATGTTCGCCTCGATTTCCTGCATCCGACGCTTGAGCTTGGCATCGGTGAAATTGCGATCGCTGCTGTTGACCGCCTTGAACTTGCTGCCGTCGATGGCGACGGTAGCATCGGAAAACAAATCAAGCTGCTGGCACAAGACGACGAACTGGCGGCAGACGTTGCGAATGGCCTTGCCGTTGTCCTTGCGGAAGTTCGCGATCGTCTTGAAGTCGGGCGCTAGACGCTGCGTCAACCACATCAATTCGACGTTACGCTGGGCTTCGCGCTCAAGTCGCCGGCTCGACTGAATGCGGTTGAGATAGCCATAGATGTAGAGTTTGAGAAGCACGGCTGGGTGGTAAGCGGGCCGTCCCGTTTTCGCGGGCTGTACGCGTTTGAAACCCAGGCCGGCGAGGTCCAATTCTTCGACAAATACGTCGACAACGCGTACCGTGTTGTCCTCGGCAACGTAATCGTCCAGCAGCTCGGGCAGCAGCGTGCCTTGCCCCCGATCTTCGCCTTCGATAAAGCGCTTCATGTGGCATCCGTATTGATGAGATACTGAATCAACGTTTACCAGCCCGGTCTCGTTTACCTGAGATCCGCGTTTTTACACGGCCTGGGTCGATCTCGGCCGTTCAGTGACTCGCTGCCCACCGGCACACCCCTGAGCGGCAAATGGCATTTTTACTTCAGAAGCTGAGGCATTTTTGCTTCAACGGACGGCAGCAAGCAGAATTACAAGATGCAGCGCCCCGCCGGCTGCTTACCTCGGCGAGTGGCATTTTTACTTCAGAAGCTCGGGCACTTTTGCTTCAACGGACGGTGTTTGAGCACCGCTTGACATGAAACTTATGGCGATGCTACTGTACTATTTGTGATAGTACAGGTAGATTCCTATGAGCCGACGACCTACCGTAGTCCTGCAGATCGTGACCGGCGATCCGCGTCCCATCGTGCGACAAATTACCGACGGCGTGAAACGCCTCATCGCCGCCGGCGAGCTGCTGCCGGGAGACATCCTGCCCAGCGTGCGCGGGTTGGCGCAGCAACTGTCGATCAACCCGAACACGGTCGCCAAGGCCTACACGGAGCTGACCGCCGAAGGCTGGCTGCATGCCCGGGCGGGCCTAGGCCTGTTCGTGGCCGAGCAGCGCCAGCGCTTGTCCGATGCCGAGCGCGCGCGCCGCCTGGGCGAGGCGGTGGACCGCTTCGTCAGCGACGTGATCGGGCTCGATTATCCGCAGCAGACGGTCCTCGACCACGTTGCCACCGAACTTGCCCGCTACGCCGCCAGGAAGACCGCATGAACGACTACGCCATCGATACCGAGGCGCTGTGCCTTTCCTACGGGAACAAGCTGGCCCTCGACCACTTGACTCTTCGGCTGCCACGCGGTGCCGTCCACACCTTCGTTGGCGCCAACGGGGCTGGGAAATCGTCGCTGTTTCGCGTGCTGCTCGGCTTCGAGCAGGCCAGCGCTGGCAGCGCGCGCGTGCTCGGTCACGACGCCACGCGCCTGACGCCGGCGCTGCGCGAGCGCATCGGTTACGTGAACGAGGAGCACGCATTGCCGGGCTGGATGCGCGTGCGCGAGCTGAAACGCATGCACGAGCGCCAGTACGCACGTTGGAACGAGGCGCGCTATCACGAAGTGATCCGCCACTTCAACGTGATGCCGGACCAGCGCGTGTGCGAATTGTCACGCGGCGAGCAGGCGGGCCTGAACCTGGCCCTCGCCTTGTCGCAGTGCCCGGAATTGCTGATCCTCGACGAGCCGACCCTCGGCTTGGACGTGGTCGCCAAACGTGTGTTCCTGGACACAATGCTGGAGACGACGCTGTTCGATAACGATGGCGCGACGATTGTGTTCTGCTCGCACCAGATGGACGAAATCGAGCGCGTCGCCGACAACCTCGTCATCCTTGAACACGGCAGGCTGCGCTACATGAACGGCCCTGCCGACTTCTGCGAGCGCATCCGCCTGTGGGTCGCCGCGTTCCCGTTCAAGACGCCGGACGTATGGCAGCTGCCGGGCGTGCTGCAGGCCCAGACGATCGAAGGCCACACGCACCTCGTCGTATTCGACCAGGATGACAGCTTCGGCGCTCGCCTCAAGCTGCTGGGCGCGCAATCGGTTCAGACGATACCGCTCGGCCTGGAGCGCGCCGTGAACGCGTTCCTGACCTGTGGCCACGCCGGCACGTCACGCCGCGCCGCATAAGGATTCACCCATGCTAGAACTGTATTTTTCCGAACTGCGCCGCTTCCGCAAGGCGGCCGCGATCCACGGCATTGCCTGTCTGTTGATCCTGGTGGCCCTGGAGCAGGTCGGCGACCTGCCCAACGAATCGAGCTGGACCCACGTGGTCATGCTGATGCTATACATGCTGTCCGGCCTCGGTCTGGCGCTCTACCAGTTCGGCACCTACCGCCAACCGAACCGCTGGATCTGGCTCCTGCACCGGCCAACCCACCGGGCGCGTATACTGGCTGCCCTGGTGCTGGCCGCCGTGACGCTAACGCTGCTGGCCGTCGCGCTGCCGTTGTTCATCGTGTTGGCCTCGCAAGCACACTTCACCAACCGCGTCATCGATGGTCGCCATTACGCGGGCGCCGCCTTCCTGGCGCTCTCCACACTATCGGCCTGGATGGCGGGCGGCTACATGATGCTGCACCGCAGCCGCTGGGCGTTCGCAATCCTGGTGCTGCCGGTCGTACTGACCATGCGCATGGCCACGGCCGCTACCGTGCTCGGGCTAGGCGTGGCCTGCTGCGCGCTGCTGCTGTTCCTGCTGTACACCGTGTTCCGCCCCAGCCGACGCATTGGCGACGGAGCGGGCACCGTCGTCGCCAATGCGCTGCCACTGCAGGTTTGCTTCTACCTGGCCCTGGTCTGGGGCGGTTCGATGCTGTTCCAGCTCGGGCAGATGCTCGCCGGCGTGTACCCGCTGTCCAGCGACCACGTGCCGCGTGGCGGACATACGGAGGCCGTCCGCTCTTACCCCGACGAAGCCATCCAGCTCGGACTGGCCACCAACGCCAACCCGCGCGCCTCCGTCTGGCGCGCGGACCTCGACCGCGACAACAGCGTATCCGTCGGCCCGAACGTGCGCCAGTATGCAGTGCGTAACCTGATCACGAACCAGGGCCGCGTCATGTTCAGCGACGACGTGAATCTCCGGACCTTCAGCCATGACCGCATGATGTACCGCGGCGTGAATCGCCGCACGCGCGCCGACAAGGGCTGGTTGGGCGCCGGCGACGACGGGATGGCGCCGTTCGACGCGCAGCCGACCGTCGTGCGCGACAACCGCAAGACGACCTACCTGGTGAATCCCCACGACCTGCACGTGCTGAACGCCGCGCGCGGCACACTGCACCGGATGCTGCGCGTGGACGGCACCGAACAACTTGCTGGCGGCGTCGCGGTGCTCGGCGACCGAACCCTTGTGCTTACGAACCGCCGGCTCATCTTGCTGGCGCCCAGCGCCGGCCGGCAAGACATCGCGGCGGCGGTCCGGCTGCCGCTGCCTTTCGGCGACCTGGAGCGCGTGGATGCGGCGGGCGTGACGGACGGCATCCTCGTGTCGTTCCTGTACGGCTACCGCCAGACGGACGGCGTGGCGGACGCGCCGCAAATCATCTATCTGGTCGACCATGCTGGCCGTGTGCAGCAAGTGGCGCGGCGCGAACTGACGCACGACTTCCCGCTGCTGTTCGAGCACAAGGACTGGTGGGTGTCGCCGGCGCTGTACGCGCTGGTCAACCTGCCCGACGCGCTGATCGACAACGGCAGCATTCCGGACGACGGGGCATCGCGCTTCGCCGAACTGCTACGTCCCCGCCCCTCCGTCGCGTGGGCCGCCGCGCTGGCAGCCTGCCTGCTTTCGGCCGCATGTGCGGCCTGGTGGACGCGCTGCGGGCGCGCCACGCCGCGCACGCGGCTTACCTGGTGCTTCGCCTGCCTGGTACTGGGAGTGCCAGGACTGCTGTCGCTAATGGTGTTGTGGCCGCGCGAACATGCAGCGGTGCGTCCGGCATTGGCCGTTGCCGCGCATGGGTGACGGCTTGCGGACGGCGCCACGCGCCGGCGCGCGCCGCGTGGTCGGGCTGCTATGCGTCGCCATCCTCCATGTCGGCGTTTGGTACCTGGCAGGCCGCAACGCACCGGCGCACGATCGCCACGCTCCCGCGGCCTCTAGGTCCGCCAACGTCATCCTGCTCAGATGGATCCATGCACCGGTTCACCGTGCAGAAGCCAGCGCAAGCAATGCAGCGCCGCCCGTTGTCAGGCTGCGACGCTGGACCGAACGGCGGTCCCAGGTGCCGCAGCACGATGACGCGCACCTTCCGGCGGCGACAACGGCATTGCCCGCGACGCCGGACGAGACGGCGGTCCCCGCTTCCACGGTGGCGCTGCCGGACAGCGCGACAGTGAAGCACGTTATCGCGGATTTCGTGGCCGAGGATCGTGAGAAGGGCATGCCGTCCGCATCCGCGTTCACGAGCCGCAGCGCTGCGGCGAACGCGATCGGTGCGGCGTTTCGCCCACCCTGCAATAGCGATGACGCCGCAAAGCTGGGCAGCGTGCGTCTAACGGGACTGCTGAAATTACCGGTCTTGGTGGGCGGCGCACTGAGCGACAAGGGATGCAAATGGTAGCAGTATGGCCCTTCGACATGAAGGTCTTTACCAAGCTACCGGCTGCGCAATACAACTGCAACTTCTTTTATACCTAACATGATAGATAAACAACGCTACCCCGTATTCGTCGCACTGGTCCTCTTGTGCGGCCTGGTTGCTAACGCGAGTGCTTCACAAGTCGCCTTGTTGGATGGGGCTAAACCGGCTGAACCCGGTGATGGCGCGCCTGAAGTGCAATCCGTCTCCGTCAGCGCGGTGAAGGATCCGGAAATGAAGTCCTATCGCGCCATGCTGGCCGGACTCGACGCCTTCGAGAAACATCACGCGCTTGCCCCCGAAGCACAGCAGTTACGGTTTGTGTTGTCATCGCTATCCGAGGAGCCGGGTGTGGACCTCGCGCACACGAAACTCAGCATCCGCAGTGACAACGTGACAATTCCTTTGGTCCTTGACGCAAGCAATGGCTTTGTCGTTCCAAGAAACAAGCAAGCGGAAGACGACGACGCGGACCTGATCCTTGACGTCCGCAAAGGCAAGATAAGGGGGCGTCCGGACGTGCGAACGCCCGGCATACCCAACGACACGCGCCGCTTGGGTGACTTGCGACTGGAATGCGAAGTAAGGAGTGAGATAGCAAAAGCCGAGATGAATTTCGTCTTCCGTGGCGCGCTCGCCGCCGTCACGCTGGGACATGGGCTCTGCGGTTCTCAGAGCATGCACCTGGGTTTTTTCGCCGGGAAAAACATTACAGGGATCACACTCGTGTCAACTACCCGACGCGAGCCACTGACGACGTTCTTTGGCCCAAACTATTTCCCTCCAATAAGCGATCAAAGCTGGCCGGACGACACACTCGTCAAATTTCAGTCTGACCATGCTGCGCCATCACAAGAACCTCGTGGTCCCGACAACCCCTCCAGCTGAACAATGGCTCCGGCCACAATTCCCCACCAAAGGCCAGCCGCGCAAGGCAAGCGTTTGCCAATTACTGTACCTCACCGTCTACAGCGGGTCGACTGCTGCCGGTCACGACCGACAAAACTGAGTGAGCTACTGCCTTGGCCGATCCACAGCCGCTGGGCGCGCTGTCGCCGGAAGTTTCACTTTTACTTCATATCTTCGAGAAGTCGCAGTTTTACTTCATAAATAGTTCCACTTTTACTTCATCGGACGACAAGGCAGCGCCGAAAATTCGATAGAGGGCAAGGTTCGCGACGCAGATGGCCGTGACATTTCTGGGCCTCGGTCGGCCCCGTTCATAGGTAGAAACAAACCGCATCGCGGCGACCGTATCGGCCAGCTGCGGCAGCAGGCGCGCCGGCATGAAGGAACCGACTTCGATTTCGCGGATGCCGGTCTGGTGGGTGTCACGCAGCCATTCGAGCTTGCGCTCGGTCGGGACGATGGTCTGGATGTTTTGCAGGTAAGCGGTTTTTTATTCCAACAGACGAGGGTAGCGTGTCCGGCCGGGAAAGACTAGGCGTGTCCTGTTGAGAAGTCCCTCTATCTCGCCGCCTTGCTTTTGCGCAGCCGGTATTCCACGACGAAGCCGAACAGGCCGGCGAACGACAGCAACGTTCCAAGCAACATCAACAGATTGTTTTCCATGCGGCGCGCCGTGTCGGTCTTGTGCAAGGAGTATTGGCGAAAGCCGCCCGCCACGTCGCGTTTGAAGGATTCACCCAGGTACGTCGTTTGCACGACGTATTCGGGCCGGCGCCGGGTCGTTTCCATCTCAGCAATCAGCTTGTCTTTTTCCGCATCGGAGATAAGGCCAGCCTGGCGCTGGAACATGTAGATTCCGTGATAACGCAAGAACACGTCCGCCGGTTCGTCATTCCTGACGACGCCTTCCGAGTAGTAGGTGTAATGGACATTGGAAAAAATGAAGCCGCCGTAACCACTGACAAGCAGGCACAGGCCAAGCGTGCAGGCGGAAGCGGAGCCGAAAAGCCATTTTTTGATCGAATGAATTTCGGCGGCGCTGCTCGCTTGCAGGAAGTTGGCCACCTCCGGGATTTGCCGTAGCTGGTCGTGGATGAACTTGCGGTCGATGTTCTCCAGAAGGCTGCCGACGTCGATGGCCAGCGCCTTGAGGATTGCCTGGAACGTTTCGGCCGACGGCACGGATTTGTCGTTCTCGAGCTTGGAAAGGTAAGACTGCTCGATGCCGATCGCTTCAGCCAGTTGTGGCTGCGTGAGGTTTTTGTCGGTGCGTAGTTGCTTGAGTTTTTCGCCAAAGTTCATCGGGTTCGCCTTCGCATGTAGTGGTCGGTGAGCGTATTCTTTGGGATTCTTGCTGAAATAAGAAGGTGAATATCGACGAATATGCCTGAATACTGGGCGAATGACGCCAACATCAGTGCCCGAGAACGTTCGCATGAATATGTTTATGCATCGCGTGCACTGGCGGTTGCCCCAGCGCCGGCCAGCAGTGAGAACGAGGCTGTCCCGCTGGGCGGCAACGTTGTCTTCAGGTGGTCTTTGCTGCCTGACCGTACGCGATCACGTGGCGGCGGATCGCCTGGAGTTTTGCACGACATCGTGACGGAGCGCGCTCAGGCCAGTTTGAAGGAGATCGCCGACGAGCTACACCACCGTTGTGGCGTACGCGTGTGCGATGCAACGATTCGTCGTGCTCCGCGTGCGCAAGGCATCGTACGGCTCAAGCCGGTGCGCAGGGTGTATGCGGATAGGGCCGAGGGCGCCAAGCGGTATGGCTATACGGCAGCGCACCGACGAGAAGACATATCACCCTACAGCACCAACCTGACGGACGCCGAATGGGAACTGGTCGCTGATTTGTTCGAGCGCGTACCGGGACAACGAGGGACGCCTGTGCATTACAGCCGCCGCGATCTCGTGAATGCGTGCTCGTATGTGCTGCGCACGGGCTGCGCCTGGCGACTGTTACCCGAGACGTTTCCACCATGGCAGGCGGTCTACAAGGCATTTTCGCGCTGGGTTGGTACGGGCGTATTCGAGCAAATGCAGGACCGGCTGCGTGAACAATGGCGTGCATGTATGGGGCGCACGAGCACGCCAAGCGCAGCGGTGATCGACGCACAGTCCACTCGCGCTTCGCCGCAAGGTGGCGAAAGCGGATTCGATGCAGGCAAGAAGGTCAAGGGGCGAAAGCGCAATCTCGTCGTTGACACGATGGGGCTGCTGATCGCAGTTGCGGTCACCGCCGCGAGCGTCCAGGACAGGGATGCTGCCGCAGCCGTGGTTGCGCAAGCGTGCGCCAAGAGTCCTCGGCTGGAAAAACTTTACACCGATGGCGCATACGGCGGGAAATGCGCGCATGAGATCGAACAGACGCATCATATTCATGTCGAAGTCGTTCGTCGCCCAGGTAACAGCACGATCGGAACGCTGCATGATCCCAAGACGGCACCTGCACCGGATACGGTTATTACGGCAGGGTTCACGGTCCTGCCCATGCGCTGGGTAGTCGAACGAACCCACGCATGGACCGAGCGCTGGCGTCGCACAGTGATGCATCACGACCGCAAACTTGCTGTCTCGGCGGCTTGGGTTTGGCTGGCGGAGGCGCGCATGCTACTCAGCAGGCTCGCTTATCAAAGTTGATTTCGTCCACACCCTGTAAGTTGCTGGCCTTCATCGATTAGGCGGATATGGCGAATTACGCTGACGCAGTACGGTTGGCGCGCACAACTGGAGGCGTACCCGAAGTTGCGCCCGCGCGGCGTTATCAAAGCTGACACGGCGTCGGCCTCAACCTTGAACAGGATTTAATGCCGGTCCTGGCGACGTTTGTCCGGGCGAGCGCGAACGACGGGAGTAAGGAGGCTTACGAATTTACCGAGATCAATCGATCGCTTGCAGCCGGGATATCGCTAAAAGGCACACCGTGGGGACGGGCGGAAGATCGGCTCGGTCTTGCCGCTGTTGTGAACAGCCTGTCTGGTGATGCGCGCCCCTATTTCGCGGCTGGGGGCATAGGCATATTGATCGGTGACGGGGCGCTGAATTATGGACCTGAAAGAATACTGGAGAGTTATTATTCGTTCGAGTTGAGTGAGCATGCTGCTTTGTCCATCAATTTTCAGCACCTTCGAAATCCCGCCTATAACCGTGACCGAGGGTCGCTCAATATTGGTACCTTCCGGGTACACCTGCAGTTCTAACCGAATTCCGACATTGTTCCTAGCATTCGTACGCGAGTGCTGTCTTGGATCTACTTGCCCGCGACGGTCGGAACGACATCCGCAGGGGCGGGCGTACTTAGTTAGCTTGATGAGCACCTTTTCTGGGATATTCTGCTGCCACTTTTCATTTACGTCGGCCCACCTTTCTACACAGCCTGTACCGGCTATTGCCGTCCCGTGGACGGCCCGTGTTCGAATTCTGTCGCCGCCCCAAAGTGCGCGGCTCCAAGCTGCCAGGCGAGCGTATCACGGCACGTAACCTCGACCTCCGTGCTTTCTGAGGCTACTGGCCGAAGCCGGTCTTGCGGTAGAAGTGTTCGGAGATATGCGTGTACTGGTCCTTGACGGTACCACCTTCGGTGATGGTCAACTCGGAAGCGTGGCGCACAAAAAGCTGGCCGATAAGCTTGTGCGTGTATACCCTAGATTTAGTCCCGTTTGCACTTTCGTACAGGATAACCTCGCCGTCCGGATACTCGGGATCTGCTTCGATAATTGCACCAGTGTTCAGGTCGATCACGGCCCTGCGCCGACCTTCGATAAGGGTGTGCAACCGGTCCATGCCTTGGAGATTCCCCAGGAAGTCGATTACGCGTTCTGCGACGGTAGTGGTCATGCTTGTCTTTCATCGGCTGGCTCCCGGCCAGCTATCGGGCGCAAAAGGCGCTTTTCCTTGGTTCAAGCCGGAAGGGCCGCGTGCATCCATGGGCTCGACGGCCGGCACATGTCAATCGCATCCGTATGCTGTGTTCGGTGCACTGCTAATCCATGAATTTAGCACGGGTGACCAGTAGTTGCACGTTAGACCCAGGCGGGCAGCCTTCTGATCGTATCACCTCCTGTTGGAGGCAACGTACCAGGCCGCACGCGCCCTAAAATGCGTGGATACTCACTCCAATTAAGCGCACCTGGCAGACCAGCAGCATGCGCACGGGCGCATTTGCGAACGCGCCAGTCTGCGGTGTTTTTTCAGCGGTTTCTGATGTTAAGACGGTAGCGGGGCGAACTGGCCCGCATCATAAGCGTCGGCATAGGTCTGCCAGTCCGCCGCCGCTTGGGTCGCCATGTCGACGGCCGCCTCGGCAACTTGGCGGCGCCATTTCTTGCGGCCGGCAAAGGCGATCAAGGCATCCGCCGTCGCGGACTGCTGGCGACCGCTGCTGCGCACCTGCGCCCAGGCGAGACACTGGCCCATCATGTCGAGCGCGCCGTCGAACAGCTCGCGTTGGGTGCAAATGCGGTCGAACGGCAAGCGGTCCTCGCTGGGCTGCAGGGAGCGCAGCACGAACGCCTGGCCGGCATGGTCGATCGCATGCAGGGACGCGGCGGAGACTGCCTGCATGCGTTGCTGGATGCGGGTCACCCGCTCCGCGTCATCGTTCCAGCGCGGCTGACGCTTCGCGAAATGGTGTCCCAGCGACGATGACTGGGTCTGCTTCAGGTCGAGCAAATAATTTTCATCCGGGGAACCGTGCCCTTCGACCAGTACGACATAGCGGCTCACCCCCAGGCTGCCCGTACCGGCGATCCGGCGGGCGACGTCGAGGACGCGGAAGAATTCCGGGTGCGCCTGGGTGGCTCCGAAACGATGTACGGTCGCAGTCACCAACTCGCGTTCCTCAGCAGATATGGCGAGTGCGCGCCGGCCGTCGATCAGCAGGCGGCGGTGCTTGCGCACCCGCCGCGTGCGGCTGTCCAGGTAGGCCACGCGGGTGCGGTCACGCAACTGGTCCAGCAAATGACGAACGACGCCATGCGCCGCGTCGCGCTCGATCCATTTTGCCTTGCCGCAGACCAGCGCCTGTCCGTATGCGCCGACCAGCCGGCCGACCGCCGCGCCCGCGGCCTCCTTGTCCAGGCCCAGCGCATCGAGCCCGACATGCAGGCTGGAACACAGCCGTACCAGTTCCCAGGTGACGGGAGCCAGGGCGGCCTCGTCGAAATCATTGATATCGAAGTAGACGAGACGGTTGTCGCCCTTGTAGCTGCCGAAATTTTCCAGGTGCAGATCGCCGCAGCACCAGGCCGACGGTGCGTCCACGTCAAAGCCGGACTCCGCCAACCGGTCGTAGAACAGGTGGCAGGTGCCGCGAAAAAACGAAAACGCATTCGCGCGCAGCAGGCGATACTTCATGGCGAGGCGCTCGGGGTCGCGGCCAAGGTTCGCGCGCTGGATACGTTTGGCGATGTTCATCAGGTTTCCCAATTTTCCGTCGATCCGATGTCGACCCAGGTGTCGCATTCGGCCACGACGTGCAAGCCTCGATCATGTCAGCCGGTGCTCAGCTGATCAATGACCTTTCTAAAAATTAATACAGCCGCGGTGTGTCAGGCCCGGACCCGGCGTCCAGTCGGTTTCCGGCGCTACGCCGCGCGCTTGAACACCAACGTCGTGTTTGTGCCGCCGAACGCGAATGAGTTGCTGATTGCGGCACGCAGCGCCGGCGCGGTGTGGCCGGGATCGCGCACCAGTGCGACCCTGCAGTCGGCGTCCTGGTGCTCGCAATGCATATTGGGAGGGATGGCGCCGCGGTAAATCGCCAAGACGGTGATGATAGCTTCGAGTACGCCGGCTGCACCCAGCAGGTGGCCATGCATGGACTTCGTCGAACTCACGGCGAGGCTGCCAATGGCGTCGCCCCAAACGCGCTCGAGCGCCGCGCACTCCACGACGTCGCCGACGCGCGTCGCCGTGCCGTGTGCGTTGCAGTAGCCGATGTCCCCGGGGTTCAGGTCGCTGTTGCGCAACGCGGCTGTCAGCGCTTTGACCTGTCCCCCGGCGTCGGGCTTGGTGAGGTGGCTTGCGTCGCACGATACGCCGCTCCCGGCAAATTCCGCATAGATGCGTGCGCCGCGGGCGAGGGCGTCGTCGTAGGGCTCGAGGACGACAAAGCCCGCGCCCTCGCCGAGGACAAGACCGGTACGGTCGCTGCTGAATGGGCGGCACGCGCGCGCGGGCTCGTCATCGACCCGTGCCAGGGTCTGCAATGCATGCCACGCCCGGATCGCGCCGGGAACCAGCAGTGCTTCGGTCCCGCCCGCAAGTGCGCAATCGATCTCGCCATAAGCGATCGCCTTAGCAGCTTCGGCAAGCGCCACGGCAGATGATGCGCAGGCGACGGAGTACGTGTACACCGGCCCGTGGAGTTTTTCGCGCATCGCGACGTGTGCCGCCGGCGCGTTCGGCATAAAGGCGGGCACCGACAAGGGCGGCACGCGGCCGGATTCGTAATGACTGCGGAACGATTCCTCGACCGCCGCGGCACCGCCCATGCCGGTACCGACATAGACGCCCGTCGATGCGTCCAGGACGCCGATTCCAGCATCGTCGCGGGCCATTTGTGCCGCCGCGACGGCGATCTGGCTGACCCGGTCCACCCCGGCCAGCTGCAACCGCGTGAACCAGCGGGATACGTCGAATGGCGCACGGGCCACCGGAGTCGACGGTGCGTGCCCGTCGTCCCACAGCGTGACGGCCGAGCGACCGGCAAGCAAGGCATCGAAGACATCCATCGGTCTATCGCCGTGTGGCGAGACCAGTCCGATGCCGGTGATCGCAACCCGGCGTTTCATGCCTGTTGGGGCAACCGCAGGTCGTCGATTGCCGCCGACAGTTCCGCCAACGTATCGATGTTTTCCGGCCGATCGGGAAACTTCACATCGAATTCCTCTTCGATCGTGAAGAGCAGTTCGGCCAGTGCCAGAGAGTCCAGTCCGTACTCGGACAACGGACGGTCGGGTAGAAGCGACGTCTTGTCGATGTCAAACTTGTCGTGAAGCAGCTGCGTGAGTTGGTCTAGTGTCGTCATTTTTAGAATGAGAAAATCTATAGGGCGAGCGCTGGCACGTCCTTCGCGGTGACGGTGTCACCGGCCGAGACGCGGCGGCAAAACCGGTCGAGCAGGGCCGGGATTTGCTGACGCTCATTGTCGATCGTGATCATGTGATAGCTGTCTTCCAGGACGACAAGCTCCTTGTCGCTCTGTGGTAACGCGTCGAACAGGCGCCTGACACCGTCGAGGCTGCTGATTTCATCCTCGCGCGCATGGATCATCAATATCGGGCAGCTCAGCTCATGCAAACGCGCGCGGACGTCTTTTATCATGCGCTCGCCCTCCCGCAATGCGCGCAGCGGTACGCGCGCCGGGCCTGCGGCCGACGCCTGCCGTTCCTGGAGTTCGCGCGCGATCCATTCGCGGATCCGCGCGTTCTTGACGCCATACGGTTCACGCTCGGCCACGGAGAAAAAGCGGTCCAGGCCGGTCCAATAGCCGATGTGGCGCAAATGACGAATGGGTGAAACGCCCCATCCGTCGAACTCGAAGCTCGGTGACATCAGCACCAGTCCTGCAATGCGTTCAGGCGCTTGGAGCGCCAGCGCAGCAGCAAGGATGCCACCCATGCAGAGCCCGCCGAGTACGACCGGCGCGTTGCCGGGGGCTTCGGTATCGATGGCATTGGCCCCTGCGCCAACCCAGTGCCGCCAGTCGGGCACGAGTTCGGTTGCGTACGAATATCCCGGGACCGTCGCCGCTTCGTACGGCAACCCTTTGCTGCGAATGGCGTGCGCGATCATTCCAAACTCTTGCGGCGAAGAGATCAATCCGTGAAACAACAAGAGTTTGGCGAGCGAAGAATGTTCCCGTGATCTCATGCGGTAAGTTCAAGTTTTATGCGGTGTCGGCGAGATGCCGACATGTCTCTACACAGTATCGTAGGTCGCGTGGAGACTGGAATGATAGCGCCTTCACGGCAGCATCGCTGGAATCGCCCCGCCAACGCCGACCAGCGCGGCGCCGGCGGCGCCCCACAACAGCCACCGGCGCCGCGTCAGCACTGTGATCGCGGTCAGCGCGATGCCGATCTGGAGAAAGCCCAGCGCCAGGGCGAGACGCTCGTGCGGGCGCAGCTTCGCGTCGGACTCGCGCGCCAGCCGCTGCGATTCCGCTTCCAGCCGTTTCGCTTCATGTTGTGCCTCGAGACGCTGATTGTCCTCGACATCGCGTTCACCAGCGAAGCGCTGGCGCACTGCCGAATCCGTCGCGAGTGCTGCCATGCCGTTGGCAACGTGGGAATACCCGCCGGTAGGCGGGTTGAATCTGTTTTCTTGGAGGAAAATAGAGTAGACGGACTCATCATATCATGTGCACCGCGTAATAGCTGTCCAATGGTAAGCGTAGTCCCAAGGCCGTCTTGAAGTTTATTTCTTTCCCCATCCGTTCGAGGCCATCCGTAATAAAGCTGCGTTGGCCGCACGTTTGTCGAACGCATTGGCATTGAAGTGGCCGCCTGCCCAGTCGAGCATTTCACGCGCCTCCTGGCTGCACTCGTCAATACATGACCTGCCGACTCAAATTCTACAGTGGGGACAGAGACATGGTGCCTTCGTGCATGACCCATGTCTGCGACGGGACCGCCCTTCCCTCCTTGGCGCAAAACCGGCAGGCCGGCTAAGTTCAGGCTAAGTCTGGGCCCATAGCCTTACTTCCACGCAATCCTGCGTTCTTTCGGAGAAATGCCATGTATCACCACAATAAGCCATTCATTTTGGCCGCACTGGTCGTCGCCAGCGTCATCACTTACACCGCCAACGCGAGCGCCCCGCAACAGCACGTTAACGGCAAGGCGTTCACCGGTGCGGAACTCGCCAAGAATGCCAAAATAACACTGACCCAGGCCCGGACCATCGCGCTCAAGGCGCACCCGGGGAAAATTACCGATGAAGAGCTTGAGAAGGAAAAAGGCGGGAGCGGCCTGCGGTACTCCTTCGACGTTCAGGACAACGCCGGCACGCATGAAGTCGGCGTGGATGCGAAATCTGGAAAGGTCCTGGAAAATAAGCTCGAAGGGCCTGACGCGGATTAGTTCTGCGTCCTGCAGAACCGTAGACACGCCCTGACTCATTGAAACCAATACCGCAACCAAGAAGACGGATGAAAAACACGGCTGAACATCCCCTGGCCAAAGTTCCCGAGGTCACACTCGGGTTCTGGCTGATCAAGATCGCCGCCACGACACTCGGCGAAACCGGCGGCGACGCGGTCACGATGTCGATGCAATTAGGCTACCTCGTCGGCACCTGCATTTTCGCGGCGGTCTTCCTGGCCGCCGTAATCGCCCAGATCAAGGCCAAACACTTCCATCCCCTTTTGTACTGGGCGACGATTGTCGCCACCACCACCGTCGGTACGACGATGGCCGACTTTGCGGACCGCTCTCTCGGCATCGGATACGCAGGCGGATCGGGCTCGCTACTGGCTTTGCTGCTCGGGTCGCTCTTCGCCTGGCACCGGAGCATGGGTTCCGTGTCGGTGAGCACGGTCAACTCACCGAAGGCAGAGGCATTCTATTGGGTAACGATCATGTTCTCCCAGACCCTGGGCACTGCGCTCGGCGACTGGACAGCTGACTCGGCGGGTCTGGGCTACACGGGTGCGGCGATGGTGTTCGGCGCCATGCTGGTTTTGGTGGTGGCGGCCTACTATTGGACCAGTGTGTCGCGTACATTGCTGTTCTGGGCTGCGTTCATCCTGACCCGTCCGCTGGGTGCTGTGGTCGGAGATTTTCTCGACAAACCCATTAACGCGGGCGGTCTGGCCCTGAGCCGCTACTCGGCATCGGCTGCGCTGCTCGTATTCATGCTGGCCGCTGTCCTTCTGTTCAGGCAACGAGCGGCCGCGACCGCTCATTGAAGTCCGACTCAACGGAGGAGCGATGCGGGTATTGCTGGTCGAGGACGACCCAATGATTGGTGCGGCGATCCAGGGAGCATTGAAAGACGCATCCTACGCCGCCGACTGGGTAAAAAACGGGGAGAGCGCCCTGACTGCATTGTCTTGCCAACATTACGACGTAGTCCTGCTTGATCTTGGCTTACCCGGCAAGGATGGACTCGAGGTACTGGGCAGCATCCGTGCCAGGGACAACGCCATTCCCCTGCTCATCATCACGGCACGCGATGCCTTGGACGACCGCCTGCGCGGTCTGGACGGCGGGGCCGACGATTACGTCCCCAAACCCTTTCACATCGCTGAATTGCTGGCGCGGCTACGTGCCGTTCTGAGGCGTAAGGGCGGCACCGCCGCGCCAGTTCTCAGCAACGGCATGGTGTTCCTCGATCTGGGCACGAAGGAGGCCAATGTCACCGGAAGCGCTCCTGTCCAGTTGTCCAATCGCGAGTTCGCCCTGCTGCAGGTCCTGCTGATCCGGCCCGGTGCGATTCTCTCCCGTAGCGAGCTGGAAGACCGCATTTATGGCTGGGGGGAAGAGGTCGAAAGCAATGCGGTTGAATACCTGATCCATGCCCTGCGGCGCAAGCTGGGCAGCACGGTCATCAAGAACATCAGGGGAGCCGGATGGATGGTCTCAAGAAGCGCCTGAACGAATCGGTCAGGTTCAAGCTGTCAGCTACGCTGTCTGCGGCAATCATCCTGGTGGCCATCGTAGCCGGCGTCATCTCGTTCCTGTCCGCCTTCGACGAAGCGCACGAGTTGCAGGATGACGTTCTACGCCAAGTGGCGCAACTCATGGATCGACAGCATCTGTCCACGGCCCCGCCGGCCACTGAAGCCCCTCCCGCGGATACCGATGAAGAATCGCATGTGATTGTCGAACGCTTGGGCGAACGCGGCCCCTCGTCGGTAGGCGCTGGCATGAGGCGAGTACTCCCCATTCCGTCAACCCTGCCCGATGGTCTGCAAACATTGACGCTCGACGGCGAATCGTTCCGGGTCCTGGTCAAGACGACGGCTGTTGGCGAACGCATTGCTGTGGCTCAGGAATCCGAGTTTCGCAACGAAATCGCCCGCGCCGGCGCGCTGCGGACAGTGATGCCCTTTCTGATCCTGGTACCCGTTCTGCTGCTGATCGTTGCCGACCTCGTGCGCAAGATGTTTCGGCCCATTTCTGCACTCTCCGCGGAAATCGACCAGCGCGCCGAGCAGGAACTGCATCCGATCAAGGACAGTCACCTGCCTGTCGAGGTGCGCCCGTTTGCCGTCGCTATCAATCGTCTACTCGCGCGCGTCGAGAAGTCCATGGAGTCACAGCGACGATTCGTCGCCGATGCCGCTCATGAGCTACGTTCGCCGCTGACTGCGTTGTCGCTGCAGGCGGACCGGTTGGCGGACACGGACATGTCCGGACTGGCACGCGAACGGCTGGCTGTACTGCGTCAGGGAATCGAGCGCGGCCGGAACTTGATGGACCAGTTGCTTGCATTGGCCAGGGCGCACTCGTCCCCCACCTCGCCAACCGTGCCGATATCGGTCCAAAGCGTCTACCGCCGCGTGCTGGGAGATCTCATGCCGCTGGCCGAGGCCAAGAGCATCGACATCGGGATCACGAGCGGCCAGGATGCCATCGTATCGGCAAACGAACTGGACATGATCGCCATGGTCAGGAATCTGGTCGACAACGCCATCCGCTACACACCGGATGGCGGACAGGTTGATCTTTCGATCGCCGTGGCGGCAGGGAAAGCTGAGTTGCGCATCGAGGACACCGGGCCGGGCATCCCGTTGGGCGAACGGGCGCGCGTCCTGGCCCCCTTCTATCGCACGCTGGGCAGTGAGCAGATTGGTTCCGGCTTGGGGCTTTCGATCGTCCAGGCCATTGCCGATCGCATCGGCGCGGAAATCCGCCTCGAGTTCACCGATGAAGCCCGGCAAACCGGCTTGCGCGTCACGGTTGTTTTTCCGTAATCACGACCTCAAGCTACGCCGACGGAGAGCTTCGGGTTATGGGTTTGCTCGTGCTTGTCCAAACCGCTGCCTGGTCCAGCCGATCACGCCGGGGAGGACGGACAGGATGACGACACCGACCAATACCGTGGACAGATGGTCGTGCACCCACGCGACATTTCCCAGTTCGTAGCCGGCCCCCACCAGCAGCGCGGACCACAACAGGCCTCCGCACACGTTGTAGGTAACGAAGCGGCCGAAATGCATGCAGCCGAGCGCCGCGACGAATGGCGCGAAGGTGCGCACCACCGGGACGAAGCGGGCCAGGATCACCGCCTGTGGCCCATGTTTCCGAAAGAAGTCGCGGGTACGCGCCAGATGTTCCTGATTGATGAATCGGTGCTTGCCAGCGCCGTTATCGAGGTGCTTGCGCAGCATCGTCCCGGCCGCGAAATTCGTCATGTCGCCACCGATCGCAGCCGCGCAGACTGAAGCCAGCAGGATGGCGACTTGCAGCGACCCGCCGGCGGCGAGCGTGCCAGACACGAACAGCAGCGAGTCACCGGGCAGGAACGGGAACACGACGACACCAGTCTCGACGAAGATCACCGCGAACAGGATCAGGTAGACCCATGGACCATGCGCCGCCGCCAACGCGGCAAGCTTGGTATCAAGGTGAAAAATCCAGCCCATCGCCGTCTGAATCATCCTGCCTCCGCTGCGCGTCGGTTCGAGGCCGCCAGGACGGCGCGGCCGCTCCGGTGTTTTAAAAATCCTGCGTTGGGACTGCGATCGAACACGGGCCTCTCCTTGATGACTGAGACAGAGGATAGCGGCTTTGGTCCGCTCGCACGACAGAGATAACGGAAATGTAATCTCGAAGGCGGCTTTTCGTAATGAAAATACCGTCACAATATGCGGTCTTTCACGCCCGTTCCACCATGCACACGTCGCACTTCGTTCCCCGCCCGGCGTTCCTGGGTGTCATTGCCGCACTCGCGATTCTGGCGTTATCCGTTTCAGCCTGCAGCAAGCAGCCCGTCCAGGCCGATAAAAAGCCGCCGCTTATCAGCGTGACTTACACACGCTCGCGGGATATTCTGATCGATCTCGCCGCCCAGGGACATGTCGTCGCGCTCAATTATGTCGATGTGCGGCCTCAATTGACCGGCACGATTACAGGGATCGAGTTCCGCGAGGGGCAGGACGTCAAGGCCGGGCAGCTCTTGTTCACCCTGGACGACAGCGACGCACGCGCCCAGCTGGCAAAAGCCGAGGCGCAGGCTGCGATGTACGCCGCCCAACTGGCCGACGCACGGCGCGAAGCCGAGCGCGCGAAAATGCTGGTCGCGTCCAAATTCGTGGCCTTGAGCGCAGTGGAGACGGCCGCGAGCAAGGTAGATGCTCTCGTGGCCCAGGTCCATGCCGCACAGGCCGACGCCAGCAGCGCGCGCACCACGCTCGCGCACACGCGTATCGTGGCGCCGATCACCGGCAAGGCCGGTGCGGTTGCAGTCCACACGGGCAGCCTGGCCCAGGTCGGAACCGGCGCGCCGCTCGTGACGATCGCCCAGTTCTCGCCGGTTGGCGTCGAGTTCACTCTCCCCGAACAGGACGTAGCCGCGCTGCTGGCCGCGCGCGCCGCCGGGCCGGTGCGCGTGTCCCTGCAGGATGCCGGCGGTGGGCCTGACGGCGAGCTGGTCTTCGTGAACAACACGATCAACCAGGACAGCGCGTCGATCAGCCTAAAGGCCAGCTTCCCGAACCCGCACCAGACGCTGTGGCCGGGCGCCTTCGTGCGGGTGGTCGTACACGCCGGCGTCAGCCATGGCGCGGTGGTGCTGCCGCCGCAGGCGGTGCAGGAAGGGCCGGCGGGCCGCTTCGTGTACCTGGTCGGCGCCGACGACAAGGTGGCCACCAGGCCGGTGCAGCTGCTGCGCATACAGGACGGCATGGCGGTAATCAAGGGGCTGGAAAGCGGCGTTCGAGTCGTGCTCGAAGGCGGCGCCAACCTGCGTCCCGGCACGCGGGTCAGCGTGGCTCCCGTGGTCGCGGGCGGCACCTCCAGCCCCGTGGTGCGCGGATGAAGCTCGCCGAACTGTGCCTGCAGCGGCCGATCGCGACCCTGCTGCTGTGGCTGAGCGTCGTGGTGGCCGGGGTGGCGTGCTGGCTGCAATTGCCTGTCGCGGCGCTGCCGACCTACGACACCCCGACCATCCAGGTCGGCGCCCACTTGGCCGGCGCCAGTCCGGAAACCATGTCGACCTCGGTCGCGACGCCTTTGGAAAAGCAGTTCTCGTCGATTCCTGGCCTGGTCAACACGACCTCCACCAGCATTCAGGGCGAGACCCAGATCACGCTCGAATTCGACCCGAGCCGCAACATAGACGCGGCCGCGGCCGACGTGCAGGCGGCCCTGTTCCGCGCCTCGCGCTCGCTGCCCGCCGAAATGACCACGCCACCGTCCTACCGCAAGGTCAACCCGGCCGATGCGCCGATCCTGCTGATCGGCCTGAGTTCGCCTTCGCTGCGTCTGTCCGACCTGAACGCCTTTTCGGATAACCTGATGGTGCCGGCGCTGTCGACCCTGAGCGGGGTCGCCCAGGTCAACGTGTCCGGGCAGAGCCGCTACGCGGTGCGCATCGAAGTCGACCCGGACCGCCTCACCGCGCTCGGCCTGTCCCTGCCGAACGTCGCCGCCGCACTCAAGGCGGCCAATTCGAACGCCCCGCTGGGCCAACTGGACACGCGCCGTCAGATGATGTCGATCCAGATGGCGACCGGATTGATGAAGGCCAGCGACTTCGCGCGCATCGTGATCGCCACCGTGAATGGCCGGCCGGTGCGGCTGAACGAAGTCGCGCGCGTGATCGACAGCGTCGAGAACGACCAGAGTACCAGCGACATCGACGGCGAAAGCTCGATCCTGCTGCAGATCCAGCGGCAGCCCGGCGCCAACACGGTCGCGACGATCGCCGCGATCCGCGCTGCCCTGCCGCGCCTGACCAGCCAGTTGCCCGCCTCGGTCAAGGTGAGGGTGCTGAACGACCGCTCGATCTCGATCCGCGACGCGGTCCACGACGTCAACCTGACGATGCTGCTCACGATCGCGCTGGTGGTACTGGTGATCCTGCTGTTCCTGCGCCACCTGGCCGCGACTTTCATTCCCTCGGTCAGCCTGCCGGTGTCCCTGCTCGGTACGTTCGGTCTGATGTTCGCCTGGGGCATGAGCCTGAACAACATCTCGTTGATGGGCTTGACGATCGCGGTCGGCCTGGTGGTCGACGACGCCATCGTGGTACTGGAAAACATCATGCGCCACATCGAGGACGGCATGTCGCCGCGCGATGCTGCACTGCACGGCACCTCCGAAGTCGCCTTCACCGTGGTCTCGATCTCGATTTCGCTGGTGGCCGTGTTCATCCCCGTGCTGTTCATGCCGGGCACGATCGGCCTGCTGTTCCACGAGTTCGCCCTGGTGGTCGCGCTGGCCATCCTGGTGTCGGCCGCGGCTTCGCTCACCCTGATACCGCTGCTGGTGCCGATGGTGGTCAAGCCGGACGTGCTGCACCGGCCGGCGCCCGCCTGGAGCCGCGCCTTCGAACGCGGCTTCGCGCGCCTGCTCGGTGCCTACGCGCGCGGTCTCGACTGGTCGCTGGCCCACGGCCGCATCGTGCTGCTGGCCGGCCTGTCGACCTTCGCCCTGACCGCGGCCCTGTACCTGCTGTCGCTGAAGAGCTTCTTCCCGAAGGAGGACACCGGACAGATCTCGGCCGACGTCGAGGCGCCGCAGGACATGTCGTATGAAGGCCGCCTCGTGATCCTCAAGCAGCTTGAGGGCGTGCTGCTGAAGGACCCGTACGTGGCCGACGTCGCCGCCAAGGTCGACCACGACACCACCGCCTTCTACATCACGCTGAAAGAGCGCAGCCAGCGTCCGGACATGGCGCAGGTCGTGACGCGGCTGCGTGCGGAGACCGCGTTCCTGCCCAGCATCAAGGTATTCTTCAGCCCTGTCCAGAACCTGAAGATCGGCGGCCGCAGTTCGAAGAGCGCCTACCAGTACACGCTGCAGGCGGTCAGCCCCGGCTCGCTCGAGACTTGGGCGGCCAGGCTGGTCGCCGAACTCGGCAAGTCGCCGGTGTTCGTCGGCCTGAACACCGACTCCGAACGCAACGGCCTCGAGGCACGCATCGACGTGGACCGCGACAAGGCGGCCCAGTTGGGGATCGACATGGCCAACCTGCGCGACACCTTGTCCGAAGCCTACGGCACGCGCCAGGTGTCGACCATCTACGCGCCGGAGGACAGCTACCAGGTCATCATGGAACTGGACAAGCCGTTCCGCCACGACGAAGCCAGCCTGTCCAGGCTGCAGCTCCGCAGCAGCAGCGGCGCCATGGTTCCGCTCGACGCCTTCGCGACCATTGGCCGCGGTCCCGGCACGCTGGCGGTGAATCACCAGGGCCAGCTGCCGGCGGTGACGATCTCGTTCGACCTGGCGGACGGCAAGTCGCTGTCCGACGCCAGCGCCGCGATCGAGGCGGCCAAGGTCGCCATCGGCCTGCCGCCGACCGTGATCGGGTCGTTCGCCGGCGACGCCGCGCTGTTCCAGCAGTCGCAGACCAGCCAGCTGTGGCTGATCGCGATCGCCATCGCCGTCATCTATGTGATCCTGGGTATGCTGTACGAAAGCTGGATCCATCCGGTGACGATCCTGCTCGGCATCCCGTCGGCGATCGTAGGGGCGCTACTGGCCTTGCGCCTGACCGGCCTCGATCTCAGCTTCGTGGCGATGATTGGCATCCTGCTGCTGGTGGGCGTGGTCAAGAAGAACGCGATCATGATCATCGACTTCGCGCTCGATGCCCAGCGAAGTGCTGGCATGGCGCCCCTGGCCGCGGTACGTCAGGCTTGCCTGTTGCGCTTCCGGCCCATCATGATGACGACACTGTGCGCTATCATGGGCGCCCTGCCGATCGCGCTGGGCCTGGGCAGCGGCGCGGAACTGCGCCAGCCGCTCGGCGTGGCCATCGTCGGCGGCCTGTTGCTGTCCCAGTTGATCACCCTGTTCCTGACCCCCGTCCTCTACCTCTGGTTCGACCGGCTGGGCGGGCGCCGTGCGGTGAGCCCTACGCGGACAGTGCCCATCACCACATAGCGAGTACGAAGTGCCAAGAATCCTGCTGGTCGAAGACCAACCCACCGCAGCCGCCTACCTGTCCCAGGGATTGCGCGAGGCTGGAATGACGGTCGATGTCGCACCGGACGGCCCGGACGGGCTGCGCCAGCTGCTCACCGGGCAGCATGAGCTGGCGATCCTGGACGTGATGCTACCCGGCCTCGATGGCTGGAACATCCTGGAGACGGCACGGCGCGCGCACAACTGCACGCCGGTACTGTTCCTGACGGCACGCGACGACGTCGAGGACCGCGTGCGCGGACTGGACCTAGGCGCCGAAGACTACCTGGTCAAACCCTTCGCCTTCAGCGAGCTGCTGGCGCGGGTGCGCGTGATCCTCAGGCGCAGCAGCGCCGGGCCGGCGGCGATCGAGCCGACGCGCTTCGAACTTGCCGACCTCTCGCTCGACCTGGTTCGGCACCGTGCAACCCGCGGCGACGACCGGGTCGATCTCACGCCCAAGGAATTCGCCTTGCTGGCCCTCCTAATCAAGCGCGCCGGCGAGGTGCAGTCGCGCACCGTGATCGCCGACCAGGTGTGGGACATGAACTTCGATTCGGACACCAATGTCGTCGAGGTCGCGATCCGGCGTCTGCGCACCAAGCTGGACGATCCGTACCCGGTGAAACTCTTGCACACCGTGCGCGGCGTCGGTTATGTCCTCGAAGTTCGTGCTTGAGCTGCTCGACGCGCGCCGCTGGTCGCTGACGGGGCGCCTGACCCTGTTCTTCGCCGCGGCAGTCGCCGTCATCGTGCTCGGCGTGTCGGGAATGATGTACGCCGAGCTGGTGCACCAGCTGCACGAAAAGGAGGAGCTGGAACTCCGCGACGATCTGCACATCCAGCTCGACGTCCTCGCCTACCTCGCCAAACGCGAGCGGCTGACCCAGTGGCAGCACGAATGGCGCGAGCACCAAGAGGAGTACCAGCGCTTCGCCTGGCAGCTGTTGACACCCGATGGCGTCGTACGCCTGGCCTCCGCCAATGCACCGGAATTCGCTGAGGGCCTCGCCGGGCATGTCGGCATCGGACACTTCGTGCGCAGCAGGGACGAAGCCGACCCGGCCCGCTATTTCCTGATGTACCGCGTGGCCGCCGGACCTGGAACCGGGACCGGCGCGACGCTGCGCGGCGCCATCGACGTCACGCAGGACGAGCGCGTGCTGCAGCGCTACCTGCGTAAACTGGCCGTCGTCGTGGCCCTGGCGATCTGCCTGGCCACCGCGATGGGCTGGTGGCTCGCGCGGCGCGGCCTGGCCCCGCTGCGCGCAATCAGCGCCGAGATCGGTCGGATCAACGCCGAGAAGCTCAACTCGCGCATCGCCAACGAAGCCTGGCCGTCCGACCTGCGCCAGCTCGCCCTGAGCTTCGACGACATGCTGGCGCGGCTCCAGCGCTCATTCGACCAGCTGTCGCGCTTCTCGTCCGACCTGGCGCATGAATTCCGCTCGCCGATCAACAACCTGGTCGCGGCCGCGAGCGTGACGCTGGGGCGCGCGCGCGAGGTGGCCGAGTACCAGAACACGCTGGAAGTCATGGTCGAGGAAGGCAACCGGCTCTCGCGCATGGTCTCGAGCATGCTGTTCCTGGCGCGCGCCGACAATGCCAAGCAGACCCTGCACCTGGAACCGGTGTCGGCCCAGGCGGAATTCCACAGGCTGATCGAATTTTTCGGGATCATGGCGGAGGAACAGCAGATCACGCTGAGCGCCACGGGCGAGGCCAGCCTGAACGCCGACCCGCTGCTGCTGCGCCGCGCGCTGTCGAACCTGATCGCCAACGCCCTGCATCACACGGCCCGGGGCGGCACGGTCGCGATGCAGGCGCGCGCCGAGGACGGCGCCGTGATCCTCTCTGTTTCGGACAATGGGGCCGGCATCGCGCCCGAGCACCTGCCGCATCTGTTCGACCGCTTCTACCGTGTCGATGCCGCGCGCAGTTCGAGCGACAGCACGGGCCTGGGCCTGGCCGTGGTGCGCTCGATCGCCGAACTGCACGGCGGATCGGTCAGCGTGTCCAGCGCGCCTGGCCAGGGCAGCCGCTTCGACATGCGCTTCCCTCTCAGCACTCAACGATGGAGAAATTGATGGTTTTGAAATGCAGGAAGCTCGCGCTTGGCCTGGTGGCGGCGTTGTGCGGGCACGGCGATGGCGGACGGCCCCCTAGGTATCGATTCGAAGCTCAACTACGACAACCAGGGCATCTGGAAGCGCAGCAACCAGAAGGTGCTCGAGTTCGGGATGATCGGTGGCGAACTGCTGGGGGCCTTCTGGGAAGGCAGCGACAGCCGGCTCGGCCGTACGTTCTTCCAGTCGGCCGATTCGTCGCTCATCGGCAGCGCGTCTTCCGAAATCCTGAAGCACGCGTTCCGGCGCTTGCGCCCGAGCGAAACCGATGATCCCAACGACTTCTTCAAGTCGGGCGGGCGCAGCTTCCCCAGCGGCGAAGTCACCTCCACCGCCGCGATCGTCACGCCCTTCATTCTTGAATACGGCCACGACCACCCGGCCGCCTACGCTCTCGAACTCCTGCCCTTGTATGATGCGGAAGCGCGCATGAAAGTCCATGGGCACTGGCAATCCGACGTATTGGCCGGATGGGCACTTGGCACGCTCACGGGTTATTACGCGCATACACGCAGCCAATCTCTTACGGTCGGTATGCTGCCCCATGGCCTGACCATCGGGTGGAAGTCACATTTTCGCTGAATACCGCTGGCTGGCGTTGTTCTCGGTGCGGCGCGAGCCGCGCTGGCCCTACTTTGCATGACGCTCCGGTCCACACTCGTCGGAAGGATCTTTCATTTGAGTGCAATGTTGAAACGCCCCCGGCCTCAACCCGCGATTTTTCATGCGATAACGAGCAAAGCACGCCTCGCTCCGCGCATATTTTTTTCGCAAAGCCGCGCATCGCTCGGCGGTTTGCGTAGGCATACTCAAGACACCGGCATGGGAGGACAAAGGCGAGGATGACATTTGCGTTTGTGCTGTGTCGCCTTTCCGTATGGGCGCCGGGCGGCCGATCTCGGCCTGATCGGCAGCGAAACCCTGTATGCCCTGCCACGCACAGATCATTATCGCGATTCGCGCGGCGATACGGTGTACAGCCCCCGACCCACGGTTCGCTATATCAGGCGATGCGTTCCGTCCGCGCAGGTCGGGCCATCGCCGCGTCGCCCGGGGACCCAGCGGAGTCACGCCGCATTTCCTTTCGTGGCTGCCCGCTGCGGAATAAATGCAACGCAGGCGCCAATGCAGCACAATAGGGCGAGCGAGGCCACCAACCGGCTGAAGTGCATTCCGCCCTGGGAAACGGGTTTGTCGAGCAGGTCCCCAAGCGTGGCGCCGAGAGGTCGGGTCAGCACGAACGCCGCCCAGAACAGGATCGTGTGCGAGACGCTGGTCCAGAAGTACAGCGCGGCGACTACGACCAGGCCGGCCCCGAAGATCAGCGCGCCATATTCGTAGCCGATGCCGAAGCCGCCACGGTCGGAGCCCGCCAGCCAGTCACCGAGTGCGGTCCCGAGTGTCTGCGAGAACAGGATCGTGCACCAGTAGAACCATTCCGCCTTGGGCGTGTCGATGCTCGCCACCGACACGGTTCCCTGGGACCAGCGCCAGATGAGGAGACTGGCCAAGAGCAGCGCGCCCACGATTGCAACGCCGCCAGGGTAGCCGATGCCGAGCGAGCGGTCCGCGAAGTCCGCAATCGTGGTGCCAAGGGTCGTGGTCGCGACGATCGTCGCCCAGAAGAGCGGCGAGTGGAAACGCGGGTTCTGGTGCAAATCTGCGGCTGGGCTAGAATGACGAACTTTGTCCAGAATGCCTCGTAACCGTCAGAGCAAGAGCGACCTATTCAAAGGCCGACACTTCGAACAGGAAATCATCGTCCTGTGCGTGCGCTGGTACCGGCGCTACAAGCTGTCCTACCGCGACCTGGTCGAGATGATGGCCGAGCGCGGCCTATCGGTTGCCCACACGACCATTCTGCGCTGGGTACGGCGTTATACGCCTGAGTTCGACAAGCGCTGGAGTCGCTTTTCAGTCCAGGCGGGCACGTCTTGGCGGGTTGACGAAACCTACGTCAGGATCCGTGGTCAGTGGGCCTATCTCTACAGGGCGGTCGACTCGGCAGGTAAGACCGTCGATTTCCGGCTCAGCCCGCAGCGTAACGTCGCCTCGGCGATGGCCTTCTTTCGCAAGGCCGTGCGTTCCCAGGGCCGCCCGCCCAAGACCATTACGCTGGACGGTTACGCTGCTTCCCATCGGGCCGTTCGTGAACTTCAACAGCAAGGCATGCTTGCCGAGCTGAACCGCCCCGGGTTTTGTAGAGGCTCCATTCTTTGAGAAAATGGAGTCATGAAGAAGCAACCGAAGTATTCCCCCGAAGTCATCGAGCGCGCCGTGCGCATGGTCAGCGAGGCCGCCAGCGAGTACAGCTCGCAGTGGGCAGCAATCGAATCCATCGCAGCCAAGATCGGCTGCACACCCGAGACGCTGCGTCGCTGGGTACGCCAGCAAGAGCGTGATACCGGCCAGCGTCCAGGGCCGACCACCGCCGAAGATGAGCGCATCAAGTCGCTTGAGCGAGAAGTGCGCGAGTTGCGCAAGGCAAACGAGATCCTACGTCTGGCAAGTGCGTTTTTCGCCCAGGCGGAGCTCGACCGCCGCTTCAAGTCGTGAGGAAGTTCGTCGACCAGTACCGCCATGCCTACGGCGTCGAGCCGATCTGCAAGGTGATGCAGGTCGCGCCGTCGGGCTACTGGCGCTACGCGGCGCAGCAGCGCAATCCGGCGTTGCGCTGTGCACGTGTCCAGCGTGACGACGTGCTGAGCGTCGAGATCGAACGCGTCTGGCAGGCGAACCTGCAGGTCTACGGGGCCGACAAAGTGTGGCGCCAACTGCGACGTGAAGGGACTGCCGTGGCCCGTTGCACGGTCGAGCGGCTGATGCGCAAGGCCGGACTGCGTGGTGTCGTGCGCGGTAAGGTCGTGCGCACGACGGTTGCCGATGCAAAGGCGCCGTGCCCGCTCGATCGGGTCAACCGCCAGTTCAAGGCACAGCGCCCGAATCAGCTGTGGGTCAGCGATTTCAGTGTGCCGCAGCAAGCGGCGTAGGAGATGAGGGTAGGCCCCTCGCAATCGGCTTGCAGGAGCGGGTTGCAAACCACCATGAGCGGCATTGGTCAAAAGCCCTTGTCGTGAGCGTCATGGAAAAGGCGTCGTCAGGCGTCAGGTATGGATTAGGAAGACGAACAACCGTGAACTGCCGTTCAAGTGTCGAAAGTACTCAGGCGACATCAAAACCGGGGAGTGAAGTTGCCCCGCGATCAGTCTGGCCGTTACCTGCTTACGGGCCAGGCGGTGTCCGGCATAGAGGCAGCGTCAGCCTAGTTCGGGCTCTTACGTCGAACTGCGGGAACCTTCGGTGGCGATGCAAAGCGAAAGGCACAAGCTCGAAAGGCAAGGCCGATAGTAGCGATGCGCCACCAAGGGACGGAGCAGCTCGTAGTAGTGATGAAGCCGCTGTAATGGCGGTGGAGCGAAGGGGCTGCGTCATCCCGGCATCGGGCTGCGCCAACCGCGATAGCGGGAGGAGCGCTGCCCGATGACCAAGCCGTACGATATTCCCAAAGCGCTCGTCTGGGAAGCCTATCAATATGTCAAAGCGAATGGAGGATCAGCGGGTATCGATCACGAATCGCTGGAACAGTTCGAAAGTCATCTGAGCGGCAACCTGTACAAGCTCTGGAACCGCATGTGTTCCGGCAGCTATTTTCCGCCGCCCGTCAAAGGCGTGCCCATCCCGAAGAAGTCTGGAGGGATGCGTATGCTCGGGGTGCCGACGGTCGCGGACAGGGTGGCGCAAACGGTGGTTAAGCGCTTGCTCGAGCCGGTCATTGACCCGGTGTTTCATGAGAACTCGTACGGATATCGACCCGGGCGGTCCGCACACGATGCGATCGCTGTCGTCCGCCGGCGCAGCTGGCAGTACGACTGGGTGGTCGAATTCGACATCAAGGGACTCTTCGATAACATCGACCATGACCTGCTCCTGAAGGCGCTGAGGAAGCACTGCCAGATGCCATGGGTGCTTCTGTACGTCGAGCGTTGGCTGAAAGCGCCAATGCAGACGCCGGAAGGAACCCTGGTGGAGCGGACGCGCGGCACCCCGCAAGGCGGCGTCGTCAGTCCTTTGCTTGCCAATCTGTTTCTGCACTATGCATTCGACAGTTGGGTACAGCGTCATCTGCCGAGCGTGCGCTTTTGTCGCTACGCCGATGACGGTGTCGTCCACTGCCGCAGTCTGGCGCAGGCCAAGTTCGCCTTGGCAAAGATCGACGAGCGATTCCGGCAGTGCGGACTTGAACTGCATCCGGAGAAAACCCGGATCGTGTACTGCAAGGATGTCAATCGGGCAGGAGACTACCCATGTGTTCAGTTCACGTTCCTCGGCTATACATTCCGGCCGCGCAAGGCGGTTGACAAGTATGGTCGGGTCTACGTGAACTTCGCACCGGCCGTCAGCCGTGACGCGCTCAAGGCAATGCGGCAGACGATACGCGGGTGGCACCTTCAGCTCAAATGCGACAAGAGCCTGGCCGATTTGTCGGCCATGTTCAATCCGATACTCCGGGGCTGGCGACAGTATTACGGTCGATTCTACGAGTCGGCAATGTCACCCGTGTGGCGGCATGTGAATGGCTACCTGACGCGCTGGATGATGCGCAAGTATAAGCACCTCGCTCGGCATAAGACCCGAGCAGGCCGCGCCCTCGGGCGACTTGCGCGGCAGTTTGAAAGTGCATTCGTGCACTGGAAATCGGGATATGTCCCATCGGCTGGATGATGGGAGCCGGATGAGCTGAGAGGTTCACGTCCGGTTCTGAGAGGGGCCGTGGGTGAAATTCCCACGGTCTACTCACCCTTACGTCTCGACCTGGCAGGGTTTCGTCTACGTGGCCTTCGTCATCGATGTCTTCGCCCGCCGCATCGTCGGCTGGCGCGTCAGCAGCTCGATGCGGACCGACTTCGTGCTCGATGCACTTGAGCAGGCGCTGTACGCGCGCCAGCCGGAACGAAACGCCCTGGTCCATCACAGCGATAGGGGATCGCAATATGTGTCGATCAAGTACAGCGAACGCCTGGCAGAAGCCGGCATCGAGCCATCTGTGGGCAGCAAGGGCGACAGCTATGACAATGCCTTGGCCGAGACCATCAATGGACTCTACAAGGCTGAATTGATCCACCGCCGCGCTCCCTGGAAGACACGTGAGGCCGTCGAACTGGCCACGCTGGAATGGGTGTCCTGGTTCAACCACCACCGCCTGCTGGAACCGCTCGGCTATATACCGCCAGCGGAAGCTGAGGCAAACTATTACAAGCAGTTGAGTAGTCAAGCTGTCCCGGCCTGACTCACACTAACCGGCCTCCACGAAAGCCGGGGCGGTTCAAGCTGACAAAGCTTCGCTCGTCAAAATACCTCAACAACCTAATCGAACAAGATCATCGCAGCATCAAGTCGAGGCTCGGCGCCATGCTCGGCCTGAAAAGCTGCGCATCCGCAGCCAACACGATACGTGGCGTCGAGCTCATGCATCGGATCCGCAAAGGCCAGTTCGACCTGCGCGCTCTGGGCACTCAGGGGCAAACTTCATCCGAAATCTGGGCAGCTGTCCTGGCAGCCTGACCTGCGGAGGTCTCTACCCCGATCAGTCCGCCCCTATTCCACAATTTGCACCAGAGCCGAATTAAGCTTCCTGCGTCAAAATAGCTGAATAATCTGATCGAGCACAGCCGTCGCAGTGTGGAGCCAAGGTGCGCAGCCAGTTGGCGAATGACCGCATTAATTACCTGCTGCATCCTGACATGGCTGTCGCCATAGTGCCTCCCGGTGTTGACGGTGAATGCGATCCGAGCTTCGATACGATTCATTACAAAACCGCAATCGCCTAATATGGCGAAACGGAGCATAATGTACTCGTCCCCCACCCTCCTTCGAGGATTGGATTCAACCCGCCTTCCGCTCGCGGTTTTTTTTTCGAGCATATACGCAGAAATCCACGGGAAGAATGGCTGCTCAACCAAGTAACAACAGGCCCGGGGCCGTCGCTCATCCATCATTTGCACCGGAGCGATGCGGCTTTCTCGCCGTCAAGTAGACGTTCCGGCTGGTCGATTTCGACTGGGCCGATTCGATCAATGGGCGAAGCCGCTCTTCGAGATATCGATGTTCCTCCTCCGTTAGACGCTCTGCAATTAACTGCCTGACCGGTGGTGCCAGAGGATGCGGTGAACTTTCGAGGAAGGCCTCCCAACTTGTCACGCTTGTCGGAAGGACTTCGACGTGCAATTCCATCTGCACGTCGATAAATCCCGCGTCCTTTGCAACTTCCACTAAATCCTGCTCGCTAAAGTTGGTCGTGGGGTTTTCCATGATTTCTTCTATCGTGTGCGGGAACTGTCCAGCCCTGATACGACACAAAAGTTCCGTCAAGCGATCCAGCGATCGCGCTGGTTGCGCATCCACAATGCTTTTCAGCGCGAATATCTCAAGGGCCTCATAGCGCATGACCGGCTCGCAAATCGAAATATGTCCACCGGGCTTCAGCACACGGAAAAATTCGTTCATCGCGGCAGCCTTGTCCGCCACGTACGCGAGTACGGCCCGAGTAGTAACCGCGTGCGCCGATTCGTTCCCGATACCCTCAAGACGATCGGCCGAACACTTTATGAAGCGGCACTGATCGTTCACGCCACACTCGCTCGCGCGTTGCTCGGCATACTTGAGGATAGGCGCGGAAATGTCCGTCAAGACCACACGCAGCGATGGTCCTATCCGGCCGATTGCGATAAATGCAACGAGTCCGTCGCCCGTACCGACGTCGATTAGCGTCATGTCAGGTCCAACTCGGGCGCCGTCGATCACGCGGCTCGCAAAATTCGATGTCTGCGTCTGAATGGTGCGCGCTATACCTTCATCGCCACCATGGCGATGATGAAGAAGCCATTCCGACCAAATGTCCGATTCTTGGGTTACTGAATCCATAATGCACAAAACCTCCTGATAACTGAGCCTTCACCTTAACAATTAACTTGGCCCCCGAACAGATTGCGGTTGCTTGATCAGTCGTGCATGCTGGGCAACTCAGACCTAACCAGTGCGTTGCACGCAGATCACATTCCGCACTTTACTGCAGCATTCCCTACCGTCCTGCTCGACCGCGATTAGATAACGCGAGCTAAACTTTTAAATTGGTCACATACCTGTCCAGCGACGTGCACTAGCACCTCATGGCGGTGCCGAACAGCCGATCTTTTTTTGGACTCAATACGAGAAAAGTCCGGAGCGCTTAGCGGGGAACAGGCCAGTCGAAAGTCTCCATCAGAATGTTGTTGAGCACCGATCTCAAGCCAAAACTCATCATAGTTGGACAATACGTGGCCGCGGCGAATTGGCCTTTGCCCGACTCGGTTAGCGTTAGAGACGAGCGAGATCGTAGTGCAGCCAAAGTGCGCTGCAAGCTGGCGAACCGTGCTGACTAGCAGCTGTTTTGGGCGTAGACCATATAATTCGCGTGTTGCCGAGCGAACTGCCTCGAGGCCAAGAATGGGCTTTGGCCCTTGTATGCAACCAATGGCGACTTCCTCTAGGTCATTCCTTTTTAAAAAAGCAAATACAACTGAATATAATATCGCTTCTTGGTGACGCAACTGAAGAACCAGTTCTCCCTCACGCTCGAATGATGGTTCCGCGGCGCGCAAATATACATCGTACGGTTTACCAGTTTTACCTTTGATGGTTGCTAATACCACACCAGATTTGCTTGCTTGAAGGGTTATTTCGCCTAGGCCATGTTCGAAAATAAAATCATAATGGGATATGAACGCTTTTAACCGTTCGTTGATCGACATCGCACGCGTCAGATAAGGCCGATAAATCTTATGTACGAAACTCGGCGAGGCGCGCACATACTCTAAGAAGCAAGGATGGGAATTAAGTATCTTCAACCAAATCCTGGTTTGCGATCGATAAAATATCGATCGAGCCTTCAGCTTTAGAAGCTCGCGAATGCACACTTTTAGCGAGCTACTATGGGGCACTCCAGAGCGTATGCTGATTGGCGAGGGATGCGCCACCCTTCCTGGACTCTCTAATCCTATAAAGCTCATTTCATTTTTACTCATAAAGCACCACATCGCCAAAAGGGGACATCCAATATTAAAAGACGCGCCAGGACCGGCAATATCGGAAGCGAAAATTCCAGCGAAAACACTCCGTGCCCTGGCAAATTTGCGCATATGAAGTGTTAAGGTATATTGACGGACCTGGGAAGGCATAACAGCACTGTCGCTCAAAATTTACGAAAACGGGCTAGTCATGCACGCCGCAGCCGGTTCGCACTCCAGGTCTGGGAGCACCTCGGACGCTTCTGTTTATGTCCAATGATTGTTATTCTTGAGGTTGGCGCCTCGCAATGCGCAACGAGCTGCTTCGTCTTTGAGCTTTCTGTATGAAGTGCACGGCGAACGGAAGTAACGCGCGGCCACCTACCGCTTGATCTCAGTCCAAGAATATCGAATACGTAAGAAATTGATACGCCGCAAACACAGCCAGTAAAGAAAATACGATGGAAACAATAATTATTGTCCATGTTCTCGTGCTTTGAAGTTTTTCAACTTCGTCAAATTCTCGTGCACTCCTGGGCTCTCGATGATTTTCTACTGGATGCTTTCGCTTTATCATAATTGCTCCCAACTTGGGTTCCTGTTGTATTCATTGGAACCCGAATAAGACGACACGGTGAATTCCCGCTACTACTAGCAGCGCGGCGACGGTTCATGTTGCTCGTTCAAGTTAGTGCATTCGATCACCTTCTCAAAGTACATCTTGTGTCATCGGTCCTCCGCTGTTCCCTCATAATGCCGCGGTCGCGGTAAAGAAAATAGCGACGCTGAGGTCGGCTTGCTTCGCCTCGTCAGGGAAGCCGAAACGAACGTCTGCGCCGATGCGACTGGAAATTGCTCGGACGAAGGAAGCCCGAGCCCGCCCCGATCTGCTCGCTGCCCATCGGCGCGTGATATTCCCGACATCGCAGATGCCTTCCAGGTCGCCACAACATGGCGCGATTACGCCATCGATTTCGCATGCACACCTTGGAAGCGCACCGTGACCGACAGGCCGCGGCCAGACAGTCCATCGCCGAGGCTTATGGTGGCGCCATGGGCTTCGGCGATACTGCGCACGATCGACAGCCCAAGTCCACTGCCCCACTCCGGTTGGCCGGCGGCCCGGTAGAACCTGTCCAATACGCGTTCCCGGTCCGCCAGTGCGATGCCCGGCCCATCATCCAGCACCCGCAGTAGCACACCGCCGTCCACGCGCGAGACCGTGACGTCGACCCTGCCGCCCGCCGACGTGTAGCGCAGCGCATTGTCGAGCAGGTTACCAATCAGGATGCGCAGGCTGTCGGCGCTGCCTTGCACACGCGGCGGCATGACCTGCACCTCGTCGTCCACGATGCCCAGATCGATCCGCTTGGCGCAGGCCTGGTCGTAGCGCTCGCCTACGCAGGTGCGCGCGAGTTCGAGCAAGTCGACCGGCGTTGGGTCCGGATGTGCCTCCTCGGCGCTCTCCTGTCTGGCGGCAGTCAACAGCTGCCGCACCAGGTGGATGGCGCGGTCCAGGCGCTGGTGCAGCTTGGCGAACGCGGCCTGGCGCTGGGCGTCGTTAGATGCACGCTCGGCCAGCTGCAGCTGCAGCTGCAGCGCGGTCAGCGGCGAGCGCAGTTCATGCGCCGCGTCGGCGACGAATGCGCGCTGGCTGCGCAGCGCCTCGTCGAGCCGCAGCAATAAATCGTCCAGCGCCAGCACCACGGGCTTGAGTTCGGGCGGCTGGTCCTCCACACCCAGCGGCTGCAGGTCGCGCGGTGAGCGCCGACCGAGCGCGTTCGCCAACCGGCCAAGCGGGCGCAGGCTGCGCCCAACCACGGCGTAGATCAGCAGACCCAGCACCGGCAGCATGGCGAGGAAAGGCAGCAGTGAGCGCAGCGCCAGGCGCGCCGCCAGTTCCTCGCGTGCCGACACCGCCTGCGCCACCTGCACCCGGTCGCCGTCGCGCTCGAGCAGGTAGACGCGCCAGGTGTCGCCGCTGGTCGCCACCGTCCCGTAGCCCGGCCGTTCGGCCCCCGGCAGCACATGGGCGGCGGTTGATGCATAGGTGAGCCGGCCGCCATGATCCCACACCTGGATCACCACGTCCTCCTCGGGGTCACCGCGCTGGTGCCGCGCCAGCGTGCGATCCTGTCCGACGGGCAGCGTTGCCGCGACTTGGCGCAGCTGGTAGTCGAACAGCTCGTTGGATTCTTCCAGCACCTTGAAGTAGATGGCGCCGCCGGCCGCCAGCGTGCAGGCCAGCGTCCCGCTCAGCAGGCCCAGCAGCAACTGGCTGCGGATCGTCCTCATGATGCCAACGGTGCGAGATAGCCAACGCCGCGCACGTTCCTGATGAAGTCCGCACCAAGTTTTTTGCGCAGCCGATGCACGTAGACGTCCACAGTATTGCTCTCGACTTCCTCGTTCCAGCCGTACAGCTTCTGCTCGAGCAAGGTCTTGGACATCACGCGCCCGGGCGGGTCGAGCAGCGCCGCCAGCAGCGAGAATTCGCGCGCGGATAGCGGCAAAGGCCGCCCCTCCAGAAAGGCTTCGCGCGTGGCCACGCGGAGCAGCAAGCCTCGGTGCAGGATGTCGGGCTGGGTGCGGCCAGCACCGCGACGCAGCAGCGCCCGAACGCGTGCGAACAGCTCTTCCAGGTCGAAGGGCTTGACCAGGTAATCGTCGGCGCCGGCGTCCAGGCCCTGCACGCGGTCGGCAGTGCTGTCGCGCGCGGTCAGGATCAGAACCGGGGCCGCGCCGCCACGTGCACGGTACTGGCCTAGCACGTCAAGGCCGTCGCGGCCGGGCAAGCCGAGGTCGAGCAGCAGCAGGTCGTAAACATCCGCGACCAGCGCCAGGACTGCCGCCTCGCCGTCACGCACCCAGTCGAGTGCGTAACCTTCGGCACGCAGGCTCTCGACGATATTGTCGCCAATCATTGGATCGTCCTCGATCAGCAGCAGGCGCATGGGAACCTCCGTGATGACAGACGTCGCACGCGCCCGAGGGCGCGGCGTGGGTCAACGGCTGGTATCGTCATCGGGCTCGTGAATAGCATTGCCGGCAGCTTACCGCAAAGCGCTTACGGGCCGACCACCAGCATTGTGAATTGCTTGTCCACCACGGTCGGCAGGAAGGCACGTCGGCTCGCCGGGTCGAAAGTCATGGTGCGCGCGCCTTTCAACGTCGGCACCTCGACAGGCTGTGCATAACGGTTGGCATCAATCTGGTGCACCACGCTGAGGGTGCCTGCGCCGTTGGACGAGAACACGGTGGCCGTGCCGGCGTCGTAATAGGCAGCGTCCGGATGGTCGCCGATCGCGACCTTCGCCACAACCTTGCCGCTGGCGCTGTCGGTGACCATCATTGTCCTGTTGCCGCACACCGAGAACAGGCGTGCGTGAGCGGTGTCCAGCGCCAGCCCGCTCGGCTCCTCGCAGTCGGCCAGCGGCCAATGCGCCAGTACACGGTCGCTGGCGGCGTCGATCGCCACGATCTCGCCCTTGTCCTCGATGTTCACATAGACATGTTTGCCGTCGGTGGCCGCGAACTCCGGCTTGCCGCCGACCGGAATCGTGGCCACGGCCTTGCCGGTCGCGGCGTCGAACACGCTCACGTCGGCGCTCTTGCCGTTGAAGGTGTACAGCTTGCGCGTGGCCGGGTCGTACAAGATCGCATCCGGGTTCGCGCCGGCCACCTTCCACTCGCCCTTGACCTGCAGGGTGTCGAGGTCGAACACCGTGACGCTGTTGGCGCGGCCATTGCTGGTGAAGCCGAGCTTCAAGTCCTGGGCGAACGCGACGCCGTGTACGCCGTCGGTCTTGGGAATCTCGCCGGCCGGCTTGCCGGTGGCGACGTCGAGCACCTGCACGTGGTCGCCGCGCGTGACGTACAGGCGGTTGCGCTGGCTGTCGATGGCAAGATAGTCCCAGTGTGTCGCGGGACCGAGGTCCCAGCGCTGCTGTACGGCATAGTGGATCGGCGCTCCAGACGTGGCCGCCTGGGACGCAAACGGCAGACCGGCCGCCAACGCGACGACGGCAAGGAAGGACTTGGTCAGAACAGATTTCACGTTTTTTCCTTATGATGAACAGCGTTGAAAAGGGAGCGTCAGGTTTCAGGGGCGTCCGAAGAACGCCTCCGCATCAGGTGGAACAGCACCGGCATGAATAGCAGCACCAACGGCAACTGCACGACCAGACCGGAGATGATCGCGATCGCCAGCGGTTGCTGCATCTCGGAGCCGCGCCCGAGCGCAAACGCCAGCGGCAGCAAAGTCAGGATGGCGGCAATCGTCGTCATTGCGATCGGCCGCATGCGGTTCAAGCCAGCTTGCAGCAGGGCTTGCTCGCGCGGCAGGTCCGCGAGTTCCTGCTGTTCGGAGTAGTAGAAGATCGCGACTTCGGTCGCCATCCCGATGATCATGGTCATGCCCATCATGGCCGAGATGTTCAGCTCGATCTTGGTCAGCCACAGGCCGATGAACACTGCCGACACCGCCAGCAGCGCGGTCACCAGAATCGACAACGCCAGGCGGAAGCTCTCGTACATGAACAGCAGCAGCAGGAACACCAGCGCGCTGGCTGCGGCGAACACTGCCATCAGCCCGTGGAAAGCGATCTGCTGTTGCTCGTACAAACCACCCAGTTGGTAATAGCTGTCCGCCGGCAGCGTCCGCGGCTGGGCCATCATCTTCTGGACATCAGCGATCACGGAGCCAAGGTCGCGCCCGCTGATGCGCGCGGTGACGGCCACCATGCGCTTGAGGTTTTCGCGCGTGATCTGGGCCTGGCCGGTCAGCGCATGGATCTCGGCCACGCGCTGAAGCGGGAACACGTGGCCGTCGGGCGCCACCACGCGCAGTTGGCGCAGATCGGTCTCGGTGGCGCGCTGGTTCTGCGGTACCCAGACGCGCACGTCAACCATCTTGACACCGCTCGGTACATGGGTCGCGACCGTGCCGCTCATCACGCTCGATACGTAACGCGTGATGGCGTCGGCGTCCATGCCTTCCAGCGCAGCTTTCGCCGGATCGATCCGGATGTCCATCGCGTCACCGGCCGGGTTGATGCCGTCCTTGACGTCGACCACGCCGTCGATCTTGCCGAGCCGCTGCGCCACTGCGCGCGCGCTCACCGCCAGCGCATCGGGCTGGTCGCCAAAAATCTTGATCTCGACCGGCTGCGGCACCGCGGTGAGGTCGCCGATCAAGTCTTCCATCAGCTGGGCCATCTCGACCTCGACGCCTGGTACCTCGTGCTCGATGCGACCACGGATGTCGTCCATCACCTGGTCCACTGGACGCCGGCCCGACGGTTTCAGACGCACGAAGAAGTCGCCCTGGTTGGCCTCGTTCAGGCCCCCGCCCAGTCCGGCGCCGGTGCGGCGCGAATAGGTCGCGACGTCGGGCGTGGCGCGGATGATACCTTCAACCTGGCGCAGCAGGCGGTCGGTCTCGGTCAGCGCGGTGCCGGGCGACGCACGGTAGTCCAGCACGAAGCCGCCCTCGTCCATCGCCGGCATAAAGCCAGAGCCGACCGCGCGGTAGGCAACAAAACCAGCAAGCAGCAGTGGCGCCACGCCGATCAGCAGCAGCCAGGGCCGCGCCAGCAGCGCGCCGAATACGCGGCGGTAGCGCTCGTGCAGCCAGCGCACCAGGCGCGAATCGGGTGCGTGCTCGGCGTCCTTCGCCTTCAGGAAGCGGTCGGCCAGCAGCGGCACGGCCAGCCAGCTGATCAGAAAGGAGATGAACAGCGCCGCCGCCATGGTCAGCGACAGCGCCTTGAAGAACGCGCCGGTGACGCCGCTGAGAAACGCCAGCGGCACGAAGATCACGAGGGTCGAGGCGCTCGAACCGGCGAGCGGACGCAGGAACTCCAGCGCGGCGGCCATGACGCGCTTGTGCACCTCGCCTTCTCCGCCCTGCAGCCGGCGCATGATATGCTCGATCATCACGATCGCGTCGTCAATGATCAGGCCGACCGCAGCCGCCATGCCGCCCAGGGTCATGATATTGAAGCTCATGCCGAGCACATACAGCAGCACAACGGTGCTTGCGAGCACCGTCGGCACCACCACGATCGCGATCAGCGTGACCTTCAGGTTGCGCAAGAACAGCAGTAGTACCGCCGCCGACAACCCGATGCCGATCAGGACCGCGTCACGCACGCTGGCCGCCGACGCCGTCACCAGTTCGCTCTGGTCATACCAGCTGGCGATCTGCACGCCTTGCGGCAGTTGCTTGCGCAGGCCGTCCAGGCGCGCCTTGATGTCCTTTGCGATCTGTACGCTGTTGCTGCCCGGCTGCTGGTAGACCGAGAACAGCACGGCGTCACGGCCATCGGCGGTGACGCGGGTCCAGTTCGGTGCCGTGCTGTCGTCGATACTGGCGACGTCGGTCAGGCGTATCATGCTGCCGGCGGCATTGCGCAGCACCAGGCCACGCAAGCGCTGCAGCGAATTCAGGCCCGTGTCCGACACGGCAAGGTACAGCTTGTAATGGTCTTCGAGGCGGCCGACCGCGCTGATGACATTGGATGCGGACACTGCCTTGGCGACATCGTCCAGCGCCAGCCCGACCGCCGCCAGGCGCGCTGGATCGACCGTCACCCGGTATTCCTCGACCTGGCCGCCCTGCACCTGCACGCGCGCGACACCATCCACACTCGACAGCGCGGGCCGCAACTGATACTCGGCCAGGTCGCGCAGACGTACCGGCGACATCGTGCTGGAGACCAGGCTGTAGGCGATGATCGGGAACACGGTCGGGTCCATGCGCCGCACCAGCACATTGGTCGCCGGCGGCAGCGTGCCCTGGACCTGGGCGATGGCCGCATTCACCTGGAGCGCCGCGGCCGCCATGTCGAGGCCCCAATCAAAATTGATCGACACCTCGGCCGAGCCGCGACTGGTGGTCGAGCGCACGTCGCGCACGCCCGGCACACGGCGCACCGCTTCCTCGACCGGGCGCGTGACCAGCATCTCCATTTGCTCGGCCGGCTGGTCGCCGGCATCGATCGAGACCACCACGCGCGGGAAGTCCACGGTCGGGAACAGCGACACCGGCAGTCGGAACGCCGCGACCAGGCCTGAGAGCGCCAGCATCGCCAGCAAGAACAGAATCGAGCGCCGATGCGCCTGGGTCCAGCTGGCCAGCGTCATCGCGCCCCCTCGCGTACCTGCATGCCGTCATGCAGCTCATAATTGCCGAGCACAACCACTGGCAGTTTCGGGTCGAGCTGGCCGTTCACGCCATAGGTCTGCGCGGTTTCTCCCAGCACCTTCACTGTAACGCGGTGCGCATGGTTGCTCGCCACCTGGAACAGATAGCTGCCCTGCTCGTCGCTCAGCACGGCCTGGCGCGGCACGCTCCATGCATCGCCCTCGCCAAGCGTGATCGCCGCCTCCACACGCGTGCCGGCCGGCAGGCCCGCAGCCTGTGTTGCCGGCAACTCGACGATGGCGGTCACCATCTGGGTCTTCGGATCGACGACGCCATCGATGGAGGCGATGCGCGCCGTGATCGGGCCGGCGCCGTCGAGCAGGGGCTTGATCGTGACTGCCATGCCAGGTTTCACGGCGGCGCTTCTCGCCGGCTCGATTGCCAGCAACGCACGTGGACGGTCAAGACGGCCAAGCTGAGCGACCGGCGCGCCGGCCGCAACACGTTCTCCTTGCGCCACCGGAAGCGCAGTCACAACGGCATCGAATGGGGCGGTGAGGGTCACGCTCGCGTGCGCGCCGCCCAGCTTGGATTGCGCCGCCAGAGCGGCCTGGCTATCCTCGACTTGTTTGCGCGCGGCGTCCACCTGTGATTGCGTAGCCAGCTGTAACTTCATCAGTTCCTGCTGGCGCTTCAGTTCACGCTGGGCGAAGCCCACTGCATTGGACGCCTGCGCGTATGCGGCGACTGCATTCGGATCGGTACCAATCACGGCGACCGTATCACCGCGGTGCAGGCGTTTGCCCAGCACCAGCGGTAGCTGAAGCAGCTGGCCAGGCTGCGGGAAGCTGACCGATTCCGGTTTGCCTGCGGCAATTTCACCAAATGTATCGAGGTTCTGGGCCAAGGTCCGTTGGGACACTGGTTGCGACCGAACCAGTACGCTGGCATCATTCGCCTTTTCTGGCGCAGCATCGGCAGCGCTGGCGCTGGCGCTGGCGCTGGCGCTGGCGCTGGTGCCGGCATGCCAGTGCCAGGCCGCCCCCGCCCCCAAGGCCACGACCACGGCGCCGATAACGAGAGTGGAAGTCTTCATTGTTGTTGATGTCCTGAGGAATTGGCTTTGGCATCGGGAGCGATGCCGAGCAAGGTTTGCAGCGCGACGCGCTGTTCAGCGATCTGCTGCAGCAGATTGATTCGCTCGGCCTGCTTCGCGAGCAGCGCCGCGCGTGCATTCGCATACGCGAGCGCGTCGATCAATTCGGAGCGTGCCGCCAGGTCGGTGCGCTGAATGGCCGGCTCCAACTGGTCCAACGCGGTTTCGACATTTCCCAGCTGTTCGCGATCCAGGCGCTGCTGGTCGAGGATGGCGCGGATCCCGTTGCGCGCGGCCTGGACACGCACTTGGTACTCGTCGTGCAGCTTCTGGCGTGTGGCCTGTTCAATGGCGATGTTGCCGCGGTTGCGGTTCAGAAACGGCAGCGACAGCGTGATGCCCAGGCTGTTCGAATACACGTTGCTGTTGTCGCGCGAGCGGGTGATGCCGACGTTCAGCGCCGGGAATTGGGCCAGCAGCGCGGCGCGGTAGCGCTGGTCCTCGGCCGTGTAGCCTGCCACCAAAGCGCGCAGGTCGGGGCGACGTTGTGGCAGTTCGTTCAGCGCGACCTCCGCCGCGCCCTCGTCCGCGAACACGGCCAGTGTCCCATCGTGCAGGCGCAGATCGAAGCGGGCGTCCAGGCCAAGCAAGGTGTTCAGGTCATGCGTGGTCTGGCTCAGTTGGCGCTGCAGATCGTAAATCTGTTTATTGATGTCCTGCAGCGCGGTGAGGTTGGGCAGGACCGCGTCGCTGGTGAGTAGGCCGCGCTGCTGCGCCTGTTCGGTGCGCGTAGCGCGGTCGGCGACCAGCTTGCGGTTCTCGTCCAGCACGGCCAGCAGGCGCCGGCCATACGTCAACCGGACGAAAGCGAGACGTGCCTGCGAGGCGACCTGCCACTCCTGCCACAACAGTGCCAGGTCGGTCTTCTGGACGTCGGCCTGGGCGGCGCGGCGACTAACAGCATGGCTGATCAGCGCGCCGAAGTCGTAGCTGAGGCCGGAGCTGAAGGCGCGCGTGGCGCCCGGACCGCCGCCGCTGTTCGACAAATCGCCGGCTAGCGCCAGCTGCGGATCGGGCAGCAGGCCGGCGGCGAAGGCCTGAGCGCGCGATATTGCGAGATCATCGCGCGCCAGTTTCAGATCGGGATTGTTGACCACCGCCAGCGTGGCCACCTCGATCTCGTCAAGGCCGTCGCGCGGATCGAAGAGGTGCGCGGCCAGCACGGGAAACGGCAGGCTGCGCGTGTCGACCTGGATCTGGCCAGGGTTGGCGGGCAGCTCGGGCACCGGCCCGAGCGCCAGCGGCCGGTAGGTCGCACAGCCCGCCAAGGCCAAGCACAACATGGAGGTAAGAAGTCGGTAGGGCATCGTCGCTATGCGGAGATTGCATTACCTCCAGCATAAACGATGAAAAATGAACAGATCATTAAAGAAACGACGGGGACGGCATCTCGCGCTCTTACGCTCTTAAAAGCACCCGTAAGCTGCCCAATGCCTGCTGCGCTTCGCCGTGCTCCGAGATATCAGCCAAACAGAGCAGACCTCGTCGTACTTCAATGACCTTCTGGGCACGCTGTGTAGCAGTGCACGCGCCTCTGTCAGCCCTACCCCGCGCGGCTGCGATATCAAATTTCCGGATAGATCCATACCCGTCCTGCGTATTTGCTTGTGTAATGAATACGCTTACATAGCCGCGCTTTGGCAGGACGACGAGCACCGTTGTCTGTGCTGCGTATTTGGAAGAGCGCACTGAGGGTAACACGTCCGCCAGTTACTGTTAATTTATACAGTGTTTGCTAAGCGCAAGGCCATCACACGGGATCACGCCAGTGAACGCTGCTTCATCTTTCATCACGACTGTGATATGATGTTCGCAGGTTGAGTAAGTCCATTTGAGTAACCGGAGGGACAAGCGAGAGCTTGTTTGTCCTAAGCGCGGTGTAAACGCGCGGGCTTTTTGGCATAACCCTTTATACCTAAAAGTGGCCTTCTGCATGGAAGGTCATTTTTTTTGCCTGGACGATTTATGCCTTCCTCAGCAATGGCTTACCTTGACGAAAGTGGAGACCTGGGCTGGAAACTCGATGCTCCCTTTCAAGCCGGCGGGTCGGCGCGCTACTTCGTCATCGCCATCGCCGTTGGTATGAATGAGGCGTACCGCCGCGTGGGCAAGGTGGTCGATAGACTCCACAGGGCCCAGGGCTGGACGTCCAAGCACGAAAAAAAATGGGCCACCATCAGCCCGGGTGCGCGCGAAGCGTTCTGCCAGCTGGCAGCCGCGGAGCTGTCCGGCAATGACCAGATCAAGGTCATGATCGCGGTCTACCACAAGGAGCTCGCTCCAGACTTCCTTCGCGGTATCGATATCCGCGCCGCACATCCCGAAGCGACGGAAGCCGAGATCGCGGTGTTGGAGGCGAAGTACAAGGGCCGGGCGCATTTGGTGTACGCCATGATGGTCGCCGAAACCCTGGCCGAGCACCTGCCGGCGATGGAGACTTTCACGTTTTGCCCGGATGAGCTCAACGAAGGGCAGCGCGCTCTCGATCACATCCTGACATATCGCCTCCTCATCCAGCAGCAGCGCAACCTGGTGCTCAAGCGTGTCGATCGGGTCGGCGCCATGCAGCGCGGACTCGACTTTGCCGACATGTGCGCGGGCGCCGCGTTCGAGTCATACCAGCGGGGCGACACCAAGTATCTCGAGATCCTTCGGCCCTACGTGGTCATCAAGGACTTCACGAACACGGTGCCGGCGGAGCAGCCGGCAGCGATCGAAATGCCTCTGTCAGCCGGATCGTTTTTCCAGCAATCTTCGAACGGCGAAAGCGGCGTCGCATAGCTGAGCCGGGCAACACGCGGTCACCCACATCCTCGAAAGACAACTGTCCGCTGGCTGGGATTTCAGAACCCGGTCGCTGGTTGCCGGCCATGTTCTGGACGCGGCGTAGAGGGCTTCTACAGCTACGAACGTCAAAAGTACATTATCACGGGACAAGTTCCACTTTTACTTCATTTCTCCGAAGAGTTTCATTTTTACTTCATAAACAGTTCCACTTTTACTTCATCGGACGCTAGCCGAGATCGAGGCTGCGACACCGTGGCCGGCGCTGGTCGCGGCGCTGCTGCCGCATTACCCGAAGGGCGATGCCCGGGGCCGCCCGCCGATGGGCCTGGAGCGCATGCTGCGCATGTACATTGCCCAGCAGTGCTTCGGTTTGTCGGATGAGGGTATCGAGATGCGATCTACGACAGCCCGTGGACTCGAGGATTCGTCGGCATCGATGCGACGCACGAATCGGCGTCGGATGCGACGACGCTGCTCAAGGTCCGTCGGCTGCTGGAGAAGCACAACCTGACGCGTCGGATGGCCAGGTGCGCTTAGTTCAAGTGAGAATCCGCGCATTTTTGGACCCGTTCGAAATGCTACATTGACGCCCCACATTGTCACCGCGAGTTTCTATGATCCGATCCGTTCCACGCGTCCGCGCTATGCCATCCCTTCTTCTCGCCCTGTGCGGCGCCTGTGCCGCGTTGTCAGGCTGTGCCGACATGGCCACGCGGAGGCTCGCAGAGCTGCAAGCCACTCTGGTATCGCTGCCGCCCGAGTGCACGCTCGGCAACGCTGCGGACGCGCCAGGTGTCTGGATCACCGCGTCGCAGGCAGCCCCGGCGCCCAACATCCCCGCGTCCATGATCTTCACGTTCAATGAGGCAGTCCGCACAGACGCCTTTCGCGTCGCGCTGAATCCCAGTGCCCTGGAACACCTCGACAAGGTGGAAAGCCGCGACGCGCAAGGCAACTGGAGCATCGCCTGGACCGGCGCGCGCCCCGGCACCCCGGCCGGCTGCCCCGCCGTGAAATTGGCGCAGACGTTTACGTCGGGCCAACACGAAATCACCGCACTGAGGATCACGCTGCGCCGCTCCCTTGTTGGAATTGAAAGTATGGACGTTGCGAATGTGGGTGTGCTGAAGGCCGGCTGAGTGACTTGCTCCGCGTTCCGTGCAGTGTCGCACAATGAACGGCCGAGGTCGGCCATAACCGGTCATTCCCGAGGAGCGAGGCAACCGTCTCTCGCTCACTTGGTAACACCTACCCCAAGTTTTCAAAAAATGGACAGTCTGAAAGCGCTCCGCGAAACGGGCGCGCTGTCGAGTTGTATATTACGAAACGGGTTTGCCCGACTTGTGTACAAAAACATTAGTAGAGATGGTTGAGCAATCGTTGTTTCTCTCAACCATCATCTGGACGGTCGAATCAACTATCCCTTTGTTTTGTCCAAAGCGAGCTGAGCTATACTAATAATTTCTTTTGGTGACATACTAGGCTTGTTATTCTTGCCAAGCAAATCGTTTATATAAAGTTCATACGAAACACCGTCCTTCCACCAAGTTAACTTCCACAAAACCTTCGCAGATTTTTCAGCCTGCGAAAGTGTCAACGCGGCAGGCACTCCTTGGACCGTTTGGTTAAGAAAATCCTCAAATACGCTTATCGTTGCGCCTGCTTTCTTATAGTTCCAAACAGTGAACGTCACGTCAAAAGTCTTGTATTGGAACTGCCAATCTGTGCGGAAATCGTCTTCTTTAAGTGTACCGATGAGTTTCAAACCGTCGTCAACCGCCTGCTTTGAACGATTAGTTTGCGATTTTAGAAAGCGCGGGTGATTCGCAAAAGATGATGGGAGATCGATCGTTTCAGTTGAGCCTTCAATCTTTAAATATCCTTCCGCCGTTTTTTCTGTGCCTTTCAGAACTGATTTTCTTTGATCGTCAGTGATATCTCTTTTCCGGATAATCCGATCATGTCGGACTTCGCCGTCAATTTGAGCAGGAAAAATCAATGGCCGGGCGTTACTCTCCAGGGGGTCCACTTTCGCGCCCTGATATGCGTTTGTGGTCTGCGCAGCACTGATAGCTGTTGTGCCCATGAGGGCTAGTGTTATGAGGGTGTTTTTCATCTTATCGATCAAAAATAGCAAAGCCCCAGGTTGTTAGGTTGCAATCTTGAGAATTGGTTTCTCCCAAATCAACCTGAACGCCGGCGCGAGGATCATAGTAAAAATGTCTGCCTTTCACTAAAAAGAGCTCCGGACTTACTGGTTCATCGGGGTCACTTACGTCCCACCATTTTACCAAAATATGCGGATCTCCAGCTCTCGCGCTATACCACGGTGTAGGCCCGCGATTTGCTAAGGCAGGTGAAAATTTGGGGTCATTTTGTATTTCTTTTCGGATTTGCTCAACCGACCAGTTAGATCGATACACCTTGGCAACATTGAATCTGGTGGGATCGCCATAATTAGGGTTGCCTTTCACGTACAGCTGACTTTTGGCGATCAGATAATAGCGTACCTGAAAATAGTCGGTGGTTATGGATTCGTGTATCCAGTAAAATGGCTGATCATTAGGCCGTTCGTATAAACTGGCAAGTTCTGTTGGGGCACCTGCCAAAAGAAAAAAAGTGTTCGCTATGACTTTTATTTGAATCGTTGGAATTTGGTCAAACCTGCAAGACCTACTGAACATGCCTGGGTTACTCGCGTAGGCGCTTTGCGAGGCGAGTATCGCTGCCGTGGAAAGTGCAAAAACTATTGAATTTTTCATAAATTCTTCTTGCATATTAAAGCGACTGTGGCATAACCGGATCGGGAATACTGCCGGGGCGGGTTCCTGGGAAAGTATACGACGTCATAGCATTATTAACGGGAAGGGGCGAGGGATCGTCTCCCAGTTGCCAAATAAATTTAGGATTCAGCAACGGTGGTTCGCCGGCCCATATAATCATGTTTCCAGAGTCCAATAAGGTAAGTGCAGGTGGATGTTGGCAAGGGCAAGCCCCGTTAGTTTTCGTGCTCCACACAACTTTTCCCGTAGGTGTAACCTCAACCAAGTTGCCGTCTACAGCCATAAGTAAAATTGTTCCTGTTCCTCCATTAGCAAAGGTGCGCACCGTGGATCCATCTTGCCGTAATAGGACCAGCGTTCCGCCACTTTGCATCGAAAGCAGGTATGTTCCTGAGGCGGACATTAAAAACGCGCCAGAAGCAAGCGCCTGCCCCGCTTCCAAGCGGTCTTCCGCCAAGCAAGTTGACGAAAAAATAGCTACCCCTAGCAAAAAAGCAAGTTTTTTACTCAATTTTTCTCCCCTAGACAATTAAGAACTCAATGACGTATCAAATATGCTTCCGCGATAAAATTTCATGGTTACCTGAAGTTAACTACGACATCTAGACTGGTGCAGCTAGCCCTATGCTAACAGTAATTTTTGTGTGAAATCTCTCGAATTATAACGCTACATATTTTTACAATTCTTGAGTCGTCGCATCGGCCGTAAGCATTTATTTGCCTAGCAATGTGGCAAATGGGAAGTGAAGGTAGAGCGATAGCTGAGGAGACGATCGTCTATAACTGGTGCAACAAATCGAACTGCACTAAAGCCCTCGCTATGTTTGCGATAGCGGTTTTCGGCGTTGTCCATCGCCCGGCATAGAAAATGGACGCCACTGGCGATTAATGTCCATTGCAAGCTGTGCAGTAGCGCATACAAAGGGCGGCCACCAGGAGATCGTGGACTCGACCGCCAACATCGGAAACGGCGAAACAGGCTATGACGAAATGCGTGCGAGCAGGAGACGAGTCCATTTCTTGAGAACTTGCCCGGTCTCGATAACCAGGTAAAACTCGGACGTAAACGACCGGCCGCGCGCGCTCCGCAGTGCGTGGCCGGCTGAGCAGCACGATGCCGGCCAGACCTAGCGCCATGAAGATTACGGCGATCAATTCGGCTTGGGTGCAGACCAAGCCGAACATGTGGAACTTGACGTTAACGCGGAACTGTTTGATCAGCAGACGCTCTGATGTCCGCAAGCAGTAGGTAGATAACGAATAGCCAGCCGGCGCGAAAAGGATGGCTGCGCAGCGACCACAGCAACGCGAAGCAGCCCAGGTACATGAGGGTTTCGTAGACCAGGGTAGGATAAACGCCCGGTGCCGCGAGGGGGATTTCCGCGATTTTGCCGGCATAGCAATGAACAATTTCCGGCTTGTTTCGATCGTTCTTCGCAGGTCTTCAACGTAGGTTATCGTTCATTGCTTGGGTCGTCGTTCTCGTCGTGTCCCCGTCATACAGGGTATTGTCTCGAACCAAATGAGCGAGCGCTTTTTTGATGTTTGACTGTCCGGTGCGGGTCGATCTCGGCCGTTCAGTGACTCGCTGCCCACCGGCACACCCCTGAGCGGCAAGTGACATTTTTACTTCAGAAGCTGAGGCATTTTTGCTTCAACGGACGGCTGTCGAGTCAATGATCCCAGACTATACTTAGCGTTTCGACACCGATTGGGGCCCAAGATGCTGGACGCAGTCTCTGCTATTGCTTTTGAAATGCAGTCGTCAAAGGGCGTATTTGCTCTGCTACTCGGTTCCGGAGTGTCATACTCCTCGAAGATACCGACGGGATGGGCGATTACGATTGACCTCGTGCGAAAGGTGGCGGCACTCTCCAACGAGGACTGCGGGGAAAAACCAGAGGCCTGGTACCAGAACAAGTTCGGCAAGGAGCCCGACTATTCCGACTTACTCGATCGGCTGGGGTCTACTCCGGCTTTGCGCCAAGAGATTATCCGTGGATATATCGAACCCTCTGCGGCAGAGCGTGAGCGGGCTGAAAAGCTTCCAACGCCAGCGCATCGTGCGATTGCCGATCTCATGGCAAAAGGCTACGTCGGCGTCGTGCTAACGACGAATTTCGACAGACTGCTCGAGCAGGCGCTCGCCGATTTAGGCATTCATCCGACCGTCATTGCTGCGGCCGAACACGTTGCCGGAGCGAAGCCATTGGTGCACGCTGGCCCGACCGTCATCAAGCTGCACGGCGATTACCTTGACACGAGAATCAAGAACACGAGTTCAGAACTGAAGGGCTATGCCCCCGAAATGAACGAATTGCTCGATCGCGTACTCGATGAATTCGGGCTGATCATATGCGGGTGGTCTGCTGACTGGGACGTCGCGCTTAAGGCGGCTATATCTCGAACGCCATCGCGTCGATACCCCATGTATTTCACCGCACTTTCCGGGCCAAGCACTGCGGCCCAGGATCTAATCCACCTTCGGGCTGGGCATCTCGTGCCGATTTCTGGTGCGGATGCATTCTTCGACGGCTTGAATCAGAAAGTCAATGCGATCGAGATCATGCGCATGCCCCACCCGGCGTCGGCACAACTGGCCGTTGCGCTCATGAAGGAATACATACCCGATCCGAAACATCAGATTCGTTTGCACGATTTGGTTGCAAACGAAATAATTCAGACCACCGAAGCGATTCTGACAAGTGACTTCCCTACCACAGCTGATGTCGAGTCTGATCAAACGTTCGTGATGCAAGTGAAACGCTATGTTTCCCTGTTGAGTACACTCATGCCGATGGCGTATACGGCCGGTCTGTGGGCAACAGAAGACCAATTAGGGCAATGGCTAGACACGATTGTTGGCTTCGCAAAACGCGCTCACAACTTGGGCACAGGCTACATGCATCTCCAACAACTGCAGGCATTCCCCGCGACCTTGCTTTTGTATTCCATAGGCCTAGGCGCCGTCGTCAGGAACCGGCATGCAATACTAGGCCGCCTGCTCGGAACCGAGGTCAAACTTGGTCGGAGCGAGGCGGGGGTGGCGTTGGGGGACCATCTCAACGTTACGACGTTCATCGACAACGGCGAACACCTTTTCAAGCGCATTCCCGAGTATTCCCGCAGCCGCACGCCGGAGTCGGATTTACTCGCCGACGTGCTCCGTCCTATCGCAAGGATGGAACTTCGCGATGACGACGCGTTGGAGTTAGCATTTGCCAAGCTCGAGCTAGCAATGTCCGTTGGGTTCGCCGAACGGCAGGGGAAAGATTTTAGCGAGTGGGCTCCCCGTGGACGCTTCTATTACCACCGTTTCGCTAAACAGTTACTGGGCGCGTGGGAAACCGAAGCAACCACCGACAAGACCGGGAGTTCGCTACGCCTAATGGCAGCCTTAAAACAAGAACCGAATTTCGAGCGGCTTTACAGGATTTACGGGTTACGCAGGTCGTAGCATAAATTCGACAATACATTTTCTAATGTCGACTTTATATATTTGATCTGCTCGATTCGTCCCAGCGATTGTGCTTCCAGATAGGGATAGCCGCAGACTTTGACTTGCCCTGACAGACGGGATTCGGAAGAATCCCGGCGCATAGTTCTCCGAGATCATCCTCGAGGCGGTGAACTCGACTGAAGTCGACCTTGCAGGAGCGCATGAAGTTTGGTCGGGACGAAGCGCGCCGCACTAATGAAAAAGGAGCCCCCGGCCTCTTTTTGATAGGTTCAAGGACTATTCCTTGATGCGCAGGTCGTCAAGACTTCCGCGCCCTGCCCGATGTTTTTCCACCCAACCTGGCTGCCGACCACGGCCCGACCACGTTTTCGACGCATCCGCCGGATTTCGATAAAGTGGCTGTCTCTTTGCACCCGACCCCGGCGCCCCATGTGCCTTTCTCGCCTTCTGGTTGAGCACGCCGGCTTGCTTCAGCAACTCTTGCACGCTCATATCGAGCGACGCAGCCAATTCCCGAATCTGCTCGCCAGCGAGCTGAATTTTCTCTTGCCTGGCAGACGCGATTTGTTGGGCGACTTGTTGGCCTAATTCAGTGAGTTGGGCGTAATCCAGTTTAAGCAGGTCAATCATAGCCATAAAATTATAGTTGGGTGAATCGGACTTTCATTCTATTGGATCTAAACGCTCGGGCAAGCCCCGGCATCGAATTCTATGTGACGTGGAATTTTGTGGTAATGAAAAGATGAACGTAGTCTCTGTCGGGCCTCTTCGCGCTGACGTAGAGCTAAAGCTTGCCCTTCAGCCAAGCTGCTGGTGGCTTTGCAGGCAGCCTAGCGAAAGCCGCATTGCGTCCAGGTTTCTGGTGATAGAGGCCAACGCTCGCAGAATTTGTGAAAAGCCGTACTCGGTCGCCAGATCGAGCCTAGCATCCTGTTACCGGTAGCGACGTCCATCCCGATGTAGCACGCTTATCCCTCCCCTATTGTAAATGTGCATGTGAGGGCTCCGCGATGCCGCTCCTTGTGATCGGGAGCGTCGCGGCACGTGGCCTTCCTGTCGGGCCCCAACGGGTGGACCAATTCCTTGATCAGCGGCCCCCCGGAATTAGGGCAACCCTCTTGTCCTTGGCGGTCGGCGGAAGCATCTCGGACAGCGTCCCTACATTGACCTGATAATCTCCCTTCGGCGGCCTCGGTCGCGCATCCCAAGCGGTACCGCCCTCGCCGCCCTCCCCGCCCAAGGCCGTGTTCGTTGGCGCGGCCAAGACCGCAGCAATGATCCAAGCGCGTCCCGTCATGACGAAAGTCCTCTTATGAGGTCCATATCAAATTTGTCGTCATGCCCGACGAACCTTGTCACCTTAGCGCCGAGGGCTTTCTGCACTGCTGGGTCGTTGAAGCACACAAGCGGTATGGCGGCCGCTGGTTGAAGCGGTCACACTGCGCGACTGGACGGTGCCCCAGTGCTCTGATGTGATTTCGATCCACCCGTGGTCGCTTGCTTCTGCAGCCCGCTATGACGCCGACTGCACAACCGCTCTCCCCTTTTTAAGGGGCGCCACGCGGCAAGAAAGGAGAACGCGATGGCAAACCATCCACGGCGGCACTGTTGGCCCTGCACCAATATCTGATCGCCTTTCCCGACTTCGGACATCTGGACGTCGTCCGACCTGAATTGCCGAGGACGGCAGCTGAAAACGAATTACGTGCCTCTCGTTTGTTGTGTAGAGGTTCATAGACGCCACATCGTCGGTCGATCACTACGACAGCCACATCGGCTACGCACGCGATCAACGGCATAGCAGTCCAATGCACATTCAACACAACTGATTGTGGACGTTGCGGTATACCTACTTCTGCTCCTTGCGACCGACCTACGCGCTTCACGGCACTCAGGGCAGCCATCCCTACCTTGCTATGCTTCACACGGTATCAACCTGTTCGGTGTCGTGCCCCTCCTCGTCAGGCTCGTGCATTCGCGGTTCGCACGGGCGGGGACTCGATCGTTTTCCAGCGCAGGTGCACGGCAAAGGGATGACGTGCATCTCTGGGAATCTGCGCCGCCGGGCCGATGAAATGTATTTGGACGGAAACTGGCGCCTCGCTGACCGGCTTTCGCTTCAATGCGTGAACCTTCTTACCGGCGCGGCGTGTACTTCTCGTCCGGTAGCCGATGGGGACTTTCACGCGTGAAAGCGAAGGGCTGGTGCTCTAGCTCAGGCAGGCTCATCGACATCTGCTAGCAGCAGGGGCCTGGCTTGTTACGCACGTTCCAAACGTCTTTGTAGCGTGAACCCGACTGTGCTCTGCAGCTCGCGCGCTGTGTTTCATAGGGCGTGTCGACCGGAGCCACCTTTCACCCGTGAGAGTGCTTAGCTTAGGACCGTCATTTGTTTGGGGGCGCCAACTTTGGGCGCCATCGCGCAGGGCGCCCAGGGCTGCGGATACCGATGGTCTCTAGCTCGAGATACGTCCGGCATCCCGCCGTAGGGGTGGTGTACTTTCACGCGTGAAAGCCATGCCTTCGCCTGTGAGGGGCGCAGAGGCTTTGCGAGCGCTATGGTCGACGACCCTCAACGGCGACGTTCGGGCGACGCACCGTATGGCCGAAATGGTTCGACGAACTTGCGCGCGACCCGTCCGAGCCCCGCGCTCGTGCTCGTTTCGGCTTTCACGCGTGAAAGCGTTCGACATCGGAGACCTAGGTGCGGCGAATATCGATTTCCCCGCGACCACAGCCTCTACCGTGAGGTCGCTCGCGACCGGCAACGGTTTATCGAGCTGTCGACTCCGCATCCCGCGCCGGACGGCTTCTACTCGTGTAAGCGAAGGGCCCGCAACGAGTACGAGGCGCCCGGCCGTTCGTGATCTCAGCCAGAATTTCCGCGCGGGTAAATGTTGCTCAACGTAAGGCTGAACCCATCGCGTTTGGCTGCCGAAAAGACTTACGGTCGTGTGCGATGCCGTTAGCTCTGCCAAGGATTGTGGGGATGAGAGTGCTTGGCCGGAAACCGAATGTCTCGGGGGCTCCCTGTTCCGCCAGGCTAACACCTCTGCGATGCCCCGGGCTCGTCAAGCACTACGATCAATGGGGCTCGAACGCACTTACTTTCACGCGTGAAAGCAACCCATGCTTTCTCGCTGGAGGCGACCGCCGCGGCGGTAGTGATTGTTTCGCCGTCGGACGACGATGATACCGTTGACCGGGCATGCTAGCGAGTTGCCGCAGTGTCGTGTAAGCGCGAACTGGGTCCTTGCAGGTTTCTTGCCACGCGAAGGGCGTACGCCTGAGCCAGCGTCTGTCACTGTGGCGATTATCGCTGTTCGTCTAGCGCATGAATTCGCAAGCGTCGTGTGACGCGGTATGCCGTCGATCGTCGTCGGGGCGCCCCGGGGGAAGAGCGAGACGTTGAAAGACGCAGTGCCGATCTCGACACTGCTAACCTGCGAAGCTCCTGCCGGAAAACCGCAAAACCGTACGAGGTAACTCAGTGGGTGTCGAGGACTCTCGCCCCCCGGCACGCCGGCTTTTCACGCGTGAACGTGGGCGGTCTTGGCCGGCGTGACCGCAGCTCGACGAGATTTAAGTCCGTCTTTAATGGCCGCTCGTGGAAACAGCGCCGTCTCCTGCGCCAAATTAGGGCCGCAGAGAATCGTCATCAGTGGGCCGTACGCCTCCGGAACAGCAGGCTGCGGAACAATCTCCCGATCGCTTGACGCTCCTGTCGTCCCAACCGCACTACCGCTTTCACACGCGAAAGCTGACAAGACGCTGCTGTTTTTCAACTAATCCTAAATATGTCTGTTGTCTAAGCTTCTTTATTTGAAGTATTATTGCCATACTGCGCTTTCACGCGTGAAACTCATTGGGGCGAAACGGATGTCAACAAAACGACAGGCAAAAATTCTGACGGTGTTTAACCAAAAAGGTGGTTGCACCAAGACGGCTACTACGATGCAGTTAGCCGGCGCTATTGGCAGCGCTGGCATCGACACCGCCGTGATTGATATGGATCCACAGGCGACAGCAACCTTGTGGTCGATGCAATCGCGGCCTGGCCGTCCGAAGTTTCCTGCTCAAGTAGTTTCATTGAGCGCATTGCACGAGCGCTTTTTGGACAAGCTGGGACCGTTAATCGAGTCGCATGAAATAATCCTGATTGACTGTCCCCCAGCGATCGAGTCTGCCGTTCCGTGGGCTGCGCTCGCGGTGTCTGACCTTGCGATCATTCCCGTCGTCCCTGTCATGGACAACGTCTGGGCTTCCAAAATCGCAGAGGAAATGGTTTTAAAAGCGCGAGAGGAGCGCGCGGCACGGGGACTGGCTGATCCGCTGGAGGCCGTGTATCTGCTGCAGCAGCAACGACGCGGGACCGTGTTCGAAGTTTGCGAGGACGCGCTGCGAACGGGCGCTAAGCTACCTATCCTTGAAAGTAAGATTGCGCTTCGCAACGCGTATCCCGAGTCGCAGCTTTTCGGCACCCACGTAACAGCGATGGGCAAGAGCGCGGCGGCAGCCGAAATTACGAACTTGCGCAACGAGGTACTAAAGTTACTTAATCTCCGTATCCCAAGGAACAAAACGAAATGAAGAAGCCACCATCGTCCGCGGCAGGCTCGAAGTCCGACTCCCGTCGTAACCAGATGCGCGAAATGGCCGATCAGGCATCCGCGAATGCTCCGAGAATGGCAGACCGGCTAGCCATCGCAAATTCTCTGCTCGGAAGTCATCCACTTGCTACGCAAGGTGCGTCCGCCGCTACACAGATGCACGCAGAGCGATCGCTGCCGTCATCCAACGTCGCTACAGATTTGTCGCCAGAGAAGGCGAAAGGGACCGCACAGCACATTGGTAGCCCTCGAGGCACCTTTGTAGAAGCTCCCATGGATCAAATTGTCCCGAACCCTTTTAACGCGCGTAGAACCTATCGCGAAGCTCGGATCAGGGAGATGAAAGCTAGCTTGGCCGCGAACGGGCAAGAAACGCCAGGCACAGCGACTATCCGAGACGGGAAGTATGTGCTCGCGGCAGGACACTATCGTTTCAAAGGCCTCCAGTTGCTTGACGCGCCGACAATGGCCCTCATGGTGATTCCAGACCTCACCGACAAGCAGCTTTATGAACTGAGCTACCGTGAGAACGCCGAACGGGAAGAGCAGAGTGCACTGGACAACGCACTGGCCTGGAGTGAACTTATCCAGAACGGAGTTTATGCGAATGAGCAGGAACTGGCGGAGGCAGTCGGCTTATCTGCGCCGAACGTCAACAAGACATTAAGCATCCTTCGTTTGTCGCAGCTGATCTTGGACGTTGTCCGTGAAGATCCGAGTGCGTTCGCGCTGGGCGTTCTTTACGAGCTCTCCCTCTTCGAGCCAGTCGGTGGCCCAGAGAAGACTCTGGACTTGGCTATCGCCGCCGGCGCGGGCGAGATTGGAAGAAAACAGATCCAGGATGCTCGAGCGCTGTTGCAGCAAGCAAAGCCACGGAAGGGCCGGGAATCGTCGAGGGCGTACAAACTGGTGGTAGACGGTGCTTCTAGCGGCGTGCTTAAAGAGTGGCCGAGTGGCAAAGTGGCTTTTGAAGTCAACATTGCAGATCCGCTGATGCGCGAGCAGTTCGTCAACGAGCTACGGGCCCGCTTCACGCCGAAAGAGTAGAGCGCTTATACAAAGCGGGGTCGATCGGGTGCCGCGCCAGATCGGCCCGCCTTGCGCCTACCGTGGCTAACCTACCTCAATCCGTCATCCTCAGGTGGTCTGACATCTGCGAAGTTGGCGTCAAGGATGTGACTCTCCTCCATCGATCATGGTCAGACTCTGCTGACAATTTTTTTCGGTTACCAGCTATTTAGGAGCATCGAAGTCGGACTGGTTGGGTAGTCGGCGTACGCGCAGAAACCGATTCCCGAGTTGATGGGCGTTTACAGAATACAACTTACGTTCAAAGCATTCTGTATACGTTCGTCCGGACCAAACTGGCTCTACAGGCCGCTTACAGCCGAGTCAGGGATGTGGATATGTTTACAGGTGAAGACTTTTGATACCTCAGGGATGTGAATATGTTTATAGGTGATGGTTTTTGATAGCCAAGGTGTGTGGATATGTTATTTGGGTGAAGATTCTTGATAGGTGGTGTGGAAAAGGTCCCAAACGGCCATTTTTTTTGCATACATGAACTTTTCGTCCGGTGAGACGCGAATCCTACAGTGATTTCGATGCGATTTCACGTGTACAGGGCGCCTCTCTTGCATCAAAGGTGAAGGTTTTTGATAGGCGGTCGCGCTGGACTCGCCTCCCAAAGGGGGATATCGCTGTCCAACCGGTAGGGAAAGTGAAGGAATTTGATAGGCTAGGGCTCGACGGCTGACGCGAAGGTGATGACTTTTGATATGCCGCCGCCCACGGCAACAAAAAGGTGAGCTTTTTTGATAGGGGCGCGCGACGCTGGAGCGGGTTTTCGACCGTACGCGATATCAAAATCCATCCTCACGGCAGAAATTTGCGTTGTGGAATCCACTCCAAGGGAGCACGCAGGGGACAACCGACCTAAAAGCGCACCTTTCGACCCATGGATCGGCATATAAAGTGATCCTTTTTGATAGGCTCGATCGGTATGCTGGATTGCCCGACTGGCCCCTATCGTAGAAGGTCACCTTTCGCGCTCCCAAAGGCAGACTCGGTGGCCGGCGCAGAATCGGGTTGCAACGCTTCGTCCTGATGGCGGTCGCGACGATGATTTGCCCCCTTTCCTGTTGACTTCCAGATGTCGAAAGGTGAACAATAGTCAGGATTTTTTCACCTGTGGACGCACCATGCCCCAAATCGATCCCGCGAGTTCGCAGCTCGCGTTAGCGCTACTCTACGAGCAACAGCCCGAGATCCTAAAGAAGCCCGTACAGGCGATCCACATGGCGATCACCGGAGGGATTCAGAACAAGACGCAGCGGTTGGCGTTCAACGCCATGCTAAAGCATGCGTTGGAAGAAAATCAAAAGAATCCTGCCGTCTCCCAGGAGACGTACTCGATGTCTCGAGTTGAGTTGATGCGCATCATCAACTACACGTCACCGAATCGGAAGCATCTGAAGGACGCTCTCATGCAGATGCAGAAATTGACCGTCCAGTGGGATTTCCTGAAGCAGGATGGCGACGCAGTCTGGGCTTCGTGCGTCCTGTTGCCGTTCGTCGGCTTCGACCGGGATCGCATCTACTACTCGTATGCTCCCCAAGTGAAGCCGCTCCTGTTCGATTCCAAAATCTATGCGCGCCTCGACTTGCGTATTCAACGGCAGTTCAGCCTGGACGCGTCTGCTGCGCTGTATGAGTGGGTGAACCGATTTCGAACGAACCCTTCCAAGCTGACGAACGAGATGAAATGGGAGGACTGGCGCTGGGTCATCTACGGCGAGGTTAGTGAGAACTCGTCGCTGAATGAGTACAAGATATTTAAGCGCGAGAAGCTCAAGCCCGCGATCACGGAAATCAACGCCAAGTCAGACCTCACCATCGAGTTGATTGAAACCAAGGATGGCGGGCGCAGCGTCAAGAACCTGCAGTTCGTGGTGGAAGAGAAGCCTATGTTTAGCGCCGAAAATGAGACCGCGGGCGAGGCAAGGGCAGAGTGGGAAAAGCGCCTGGAGGATCTCGGTCTATCGTTGCGCGACCGTAAGAAGATCATTGCGATGTACAGCGTCGACCAGATCGACGCGCACTGGCGTTTCACCATGGATCGTGTCAACGACAAGTCGCAGGCCCCGATCAAGAATCCAGGCGCTTACCTCAAGCGTGCGCTGGAGGGAAAATACGCCGGCGGTGGTGATGCCGCGGCGGCGCCTGCAGCCGCGCAGCCGCAAGAAGGCGGTTCGCTTGAGCAAATACGCGCAGCGTTCATTCAGGCCCGCAATGACGAAGCCGCCGGGATGTTTAAGGAGATGTCCGAGTCGGACCGAGAGCCACTGGTTGTTGAATACAACGAGACACACGATTCGCAGGCTGCGAAGCTGCCTCCAACGCCGTCAGCAAGAAAGCCACGTCACCTGATACCGTTCTACGCATGGCTCGCGAAGAAATACTGGGGCGAGCCGACAGCACAGGATCTGTTCGACTACGGGCTCAAGACAGGCGCGATCAGGCTCAACCAAGGCCAACCGTAAAGCGCACACGTTCAGCGCCGCACGCCTCCGGCCAGCGTCGCTCCGGTCATGGAGGCAAGTCGATCGGTCATCGACTGGATGTGCGACACGGCCAGGTGAGGCTCATTCGCAAGCAGCTGCTTGTACAACAGCGAAACGATCGGGATGGCGTCCACGGCGCTCACCGGTACGGAGACCGCGGCGCGATTGCGTTGGATGAGCCTGACGAAGTAGTGCGACTCCTGGAACTCGATCCGAAGCGATTTGTCGTGCTCGCGGCCATGCCCGTCGAACTTCAACGTGCGTAGCTTGTTTTCGAGTAGCGCCAGCACCTGGTAGCACTCCTGCACCGTGAGCTGGACCGTGATCTTGTTGGGCCAGTCAAAGGTGCGGCGGCCCCCGGCGCCGCCCAGGGCGATCGCGCCCTCGATCTGGACCGTATGCTGTTTTCCTTTTCGCGTGCGCGCTTCGCTGATGCACAGCGCAGCGGACGAGCCGAAGATGTGGAAGCTGTAGTACGGCGCGGCAGGGGACTCGGTAGACGGCGCTAATATTCGCTCCTGATCGGCCAATCCAAGTTCAGCCAGGTAGTGCCTCGCTGGTGCCGCTCGCGGACTCCGACTCTGCACGGCATCGACGGCATCGAAGAACCTGCGCTGCTCGCGCTGCGCGACACCAACGACTTCGTCGACAGTGGAGGTCGAGCCCAGACCCTTGAGCGTGTCAGCAAGCCTGAAGTCGAGCGCAAGCACTGTCGCCTCGAGGATGTCGCGCCGCTGGCAATCGCCGCGGGCGAAAGCCAGCAATGCGGCCTGGAACCGCTTGCCGGCTTGCGTGCCCGCGAGCTCGAGCAGCCGATCGCGCGAGACGGTCGGCAGCGAGGCCTCGGCCAGAATGCTCGTGATTTCAGACAGCTTCATTCGATTTCTTCTTCCTCGGCTTCGCGGTCTCGTACAGCTCGGCGGACCGTTCAAGGGCCAGGCCCAAGTATTCCTTCACATCGGCCTTCGTGCGACCGTTCTTCAATTCTCGGGCAGCGAATGTGTTGCGCAAGGTGCGGCCGCCGGCGCGGTTGACATCGATTCCCGCGCGGAGGAACGTCGCCTGGACCTGTCGCCAAAGCGTCACCTTCGACATCGGCTTGCCGGTGTGATCGCCCGGGAACACGAGGTCACCCGCAAGGATCCGGTTGCCTTTCGCATCTTCGGCCAGCCGCTCTACCAGCCAGCGGCGCAGCGCGTCGGCGCCGTAGTCGTAGACCACGGTTTCGTGCTCGTAGCTGGTGTCGTGCTTGTCCTCTGGATTGATCTGCAGGCGGATCGGCCCGTGGTTGAAAGCGTCGTCGACCTCGTCGATGTGCAGGCCGATCACCTCGGCCACGCGCAGCCCACCGAAAAGCATCGAGGCCTGGGCGGCGTGGTCACGGCGGCGCTTCCATCCTTTCGGCAGCCGGCCCGCTCGGTTCGGGCCCGGCTGCTCGAAGGAGGGCAGGGCGGCAACGAACGCGTTCACTTGGTCCGGTTCAAGTGCCTCGGTGCCCTCATTCTTGGCGAGGTAGAAGTTGGCGCTGGCCAGCTTGGTGGCCGACGTCGCCGGGTTCGGCGTTACCTCCAAGTGGGCATAGCACCGTTCGAGTAGGCGCAGGTAACGCTCGGTGATATCGCTGTTCTGTTCGCCGCGGCGGCGCAGCTGGCTCACGAAGCGCACCAGGTCCTGCTCGCCCACGTGGGAGAACGACTTCTTCTCGGCGGCCAGCCATTTCGCGAACTTGCTGAACATGAAGCCGTAAATGGCGGCCGACTTCGAGGACACCGGCGCTGGGTCAGCTTCGCCAAGGCGGCGGCTGGTGCGGGCGAACTCAGCGGTCCGCACGAATGCTGTGAACGAGGCTACCGGATCGGCATCCCACTTTTTCGGGTCGGTCATGTGCACCTCTCGTTTTGAGCCGGAAGCGGTGGCCAGGCGGCCGGCGCCGGAGGCGCCATCCAGCAGGGTCTTTTGAAGGATCGGCATACCACAAGAATACCATAACTGAAACTAACGGACAGGCAACCCGACGTAGATCCAAGGTAACGCCACTGCCGCTGGCCGCCGGTGCCGGGCCCCGGAGGACTCTTTCTGCTCTCTTTGTTCTTTTTGTTCTTTTCACTCTCTTAGCACCCGGGGGCGGGCGGGTAGGCGAAGGGCAGAGCGTGAGTCGTCCGGAACCTGTCTGGAGGGTCGTTTCTATTTTCTATTTATCTGTGCGTTAGTTTCATTTTTGGCGCCGGCGGGCTCTGATGAGGCTCAACTCGGGACGGAGTGGGTGAAGTTGGTGTCCTGGGCATCATCGGCTGGCCCCGTGTGCGGCCGCCAACGAGAGCGCCGGTATTTCGATATCGAATTCCGGACTGGACAATGCGCTCGAGGCAGACGGATGGTGCAAGCACAACCGAGGGCATTTCTAGCCGATGGGAAAAGGGTGGTGAAGATCTTGTCGGACCCACTAAGCAAACAAGGTACTGGGCGCTAGGGGCAAGATCGGTAAGAGCTGCCGACCTCCGATGGGCTGCAGGCCGCGAGTCAACGCGACGCGTGCCACGCTTGGCACACTTTCGACAGCCATAATCGGTGTCGCATCTGCCGATAGAGCGCCACCACGGTCCGCCCGTACCAATGGATTGCGAGTGCGGACGCGGACGAAACTTACTTGGACCCGCGTGGCGCTTTTCTTTACCAACCCGCATATGCGGAATCGATTAGGAGTAGTGAAAAAATGCAAACCATTCTGACGCAAGCTTCGCAAGCAGCCCTCCAAGCAATCCTGAAGCAACCGGCCGATAACGCGCAACGCTACTCCCAATTCCCCGTGCATGAGCAGGAGTTCTGGGAAACGCTGTTCGCAGCCGCGCGCAATCCGAAAAAAGCAGAGCAAGTCCTGAACGAGATCGAAGTCATCGAGACTGAGCCTTGCATCGACAACGATCGCGTCTGGAGCAACGTCCGCGCGGTCCGCAGCATCGCCCGTATGAGCCTGCTGCAAACCAAACGCAATTAAGGCCTTAATGACGCGTGAGCGTCAGGCAAGTGGCGACAGGGACCTGGCAACCCAGGGACCTGTCTGCCATGGCCATACACATGTTCGCGGTTTCGAGCAGTAGTTGCGCGCGCCTCTCCGGCACCGTCTCCATGATCGCCATGCTGACCACCTGGGCGAGCTGTTCGTCTTCCGATACTCCAGCGTCGCCTGTCTGACTGCGCAGCCAATTGTCAAACTCGGGACCGCTCATGTTGGTGATGTCGTTCATTGCATCCTCGGTGGGTAATAACGAGTCCATTGTAGGTCGCTATCTCAACCGCGCAAGTCGCATCCTTCTCCCCACCCCACCATCTGCCCTTGTCACGCAAGCGCAGATCCTCTCGCAGGACACCTCTTTCTTTTGCCGCCTTGCGGCATTTACTGGAGGTACCCTGCACGTCGTTTCGACGATTGCAACGGTCCTCGTGGTTGCGGCTGCTGCTTTTGTGCTTAGCTGGGTCGCTGGGTTGTTGCAGGCGCATGGGGGCACCGGAGTTCGTGGTGTTCGTGTTCCACGTGTTGGAATACACCCTGCTCTGCATCGACGCAGGCCTCGTTTTGTGGAACGTGATTCGTGGTATCTTCCACGAATGATGAGAGGACATAGCTGAGTCGCACTGCGTCCTTACAGAGCGGTGCTAGGTCATAAGGCTCAGCAGCAGGAGACTCGTCCCGACAGGGGCGGGTCTTTTGTTTTACTGCGTCCGTGCAACCCTGAGCCACCCTCGAATCGTCCCGACGAGTTGACACCTTGCGGTTTAGGTGTTACATTCGGATCAAGGAAAAAAGTGATCGAAGGAGTGAATATGAAAGAATTCTTTCAATATACCAAACGAATTTTGGCTGAGGACTTCCGTGCCCAGCTCACGCCATTCTTGGCGATTTACAATTTCATCAATCATTACGCCCACGGCATTTCGCCTCGGTAAGCGCACATCTGTGCGAGGCGAGCCCTTCGCGCTGCCACGAGAACGGCCCCTTCGCAAGAACGGGCCGTTTTTCTTTTCTAGCTGATCATGGCTTCTCAGTCCGCCACTGACAAGTCCCCTCCCGGGCGCCTCCTTTTCCCAGCCGCACAGCGGCACGAACTTGGAGACCCACATGCATTCACAACAAGCGCCCGCGCGCGACATCAAAAGCCGCCCGGGTCGAGTCAATCCCGACGAAATCGACGAACTGCTCGCGCTGGGCAGTAAGCAACTGTCCACGTCGGTGACGGCGTGGTTGTCGTAAGAAGGGAAGGGAGCAGTGGGTCGGCCGTCGCCGATATCCTCGGAAGCGAGGATAAAAGCGGTATCCGGTTCATCTACCTGGACCGGCTGGTCCACAAGCCGTTCGAAAGCGAGCTCGGCGGCTATAGCGTCTCTGGCGCGATCTCGACCATTATCAGCACCGCCGTTCCGTCGCTTGCGCTATCCGATGCCCAAGCGTAAGCGCGATCCACGCCCAACTGCTCGATGAAGGGCGCTATGTGGCGTCGGTGCGCACCATGTGCTGATCCAGCGCACAATTAACTTTTGGATCGCGAAGCGGGTTATGCCCGCACCTTAACAAGGCGAAAAATGAGGCTGCCCTCGCGCATGACCTTCGCGAAGTGATTGTGGCTCACTCGAAAGACACGCCGTCAAAATCTTTCTTAGCCAAAGCCTTTTGAGATTGCTTACCTGATGCGGGTAAGCGTCGGTCTCGGCTTGAACGCGGTGAAAGTGGGACGCACGTTAGTGACCGCCCCGGTGGTCGAATCGTAGTCGTACGGAACATGCACGTCGATTCCCTCCCACTCAAAGTCCTTCGGGTTGCGGGTGACGATGGGCATTCTGTAGGTTGCTGCGGTCGCACCGATGATCGCGTCTGGCAGCTTTATCTTGGGGCCGGTGACAAGGCTTGTACCGCGGATCTCGATCGCGCGCTCCATCACCATCTGGTCGATCTGGATGACTTGGAACTCGGCCAGCAGCACTTCTAGGATCGGTTTTTCGTTGGGTCTTACGATGGCACCGGCGAGCAGTTCCATGTAGGTCACTGCGCTAATGGCGGGGAAGTCGTAGCTGGAAAGCTCAGTGGTCGCCTGCTCGCAGCCACCGAGCATATCGATGAAGATGTTGGTGTCGAATAGGATCAGCGCCATTCGGCCCTCAGTTGCTCCTGGGCCTTAACACCGTCCAATGGGATGTCGGTCCGGTCTGCCCACATGCCCTCTGCTGCCTTCAGCGCAGCCAGGCGGCGCGCGCGTGCCTGGGCCAGCGCTTCTTCGGGGCGCGGCACTGTTTCGACCGGTTCTCCGGTCGTGCCTTCTCTAATGATAGGGTTCATATGGCACCGTCCCTTGCTCAAATAGGTCAATGCAACCAGTTTAGCGCATTCGCTTCGGACTGTGGTTGTGGCGCCCAGGCTGCATTGCTTTTCAAGGCAGTACCGAGTACCCGCCTGTCGCTGCCGTTTTCACGGCCGCGAGCACGCCGCGCTCCTGAATGTCGCGCGTCATAGTCCGAACGGACATCAGATATCCCAACCAACCCAGCGTCAGCGTGTGGTGCATGCTGTGGAATGCAAACATCGCTCGTTCGAGGTCTACACCCGGCACCAGGAAAAGAAAGGTCCGGCTGTAGATGCTCCACGAGGTTCCGCGCAGATCGCCTTTCCCGCGCAGCCATGCGTGCACGGAGCGGCGATCGCGGCCGGCTACGTCCGTACCCCAACCGCTCGATACAACTGCGGCAGGGCGGACTTTGACGCGATGCAGCCCGCGCAACGCTGCCTGGCGGTCGCGTGCAGCCCAATCGGCGCCAATTGCGGGTGCTGGTGTAAAGGTCTCGATTCGCATGTTAAACACTCCTGTCGGTGGCTGCACGACTGATGCCTTGCAGCTGGTCGGCTCGCGGTTGCGTGCACGCCATAAAAGACACGATAGCGCGAGAAGAGGGCGGTGCAAGCTGACCGCGCCGCGATGGACCATCGTGCCGAGCGCTAGCGGCGGTGTTGGAGTTTCTCGAGGTCGGCGATCAGCCGAGCTTTCAAGTCCGGATCGAGGTAGGGGATGGCCCCCAAAAACTGGCGTCCAGTAGCCGCATCGCTGACCCATGTGAGACTGAAGCCGCAAGCTGTGAAATTGCCGAGCCCGAACACGACGGCGCCGGAGAGTGCGGCCAAGGCCAACTGCCAGCGGGGAAGAAGCCCTCTGTTGACCGGTGTGGACTTGCTCTGCGGCTTTTGGTGCGAGGCCTTGCGCAGGCCCGCGTCCAATAGCTCGACAAAGGCTGCCTGCTGCGTCCCCGATTGCCTTGATATCGCCAAAGCCACGCCGGACGCCTTTTCAGCCTCCTGGCCAGCGATACGCGCGGCGCGTTTGGCTTCGTCCCGATACTACGCGGGGCGCTGGCGTCCTCCTGACGGATTCCTGACGAATTCGCCGCTCCTTTCATACCGACTACAACATGCTCGTCAGCCGGCACATCCCGAGGTGCGGCGCGTTTGCTCGAAGACGCAGGGCTCCCGACGGGAGAACCGCGACCAGGAGGTCGGCTGGCCTTTCGAAGCCGCGCCAGCGCAGCGTGGTAATACTTGAAGCTGATGGAGAGGCCGGCGCTAACCAACCACTCGTGGATTGCCCGATGGCTGAAGCCAGCCTCGATGCACTCCTCGATCGCCGGCAAGTGTTCCTTCAGGCGACGACTCATTGAGCGGGCATGATTGCCAGCGACGAGATCTGCCAGCATTTTGTTTGGACTAGGTTCCACGTGACCTACCGTAGGCGATGAAGTGGATGGCGGGCTGGGCCCGGCAGATAATGAACTGATGCAAAAGTGTTGGAATATGAGGCATTACGATATGAAATTGATACAGACATGACATTTCCTTGCTGGGAGCCGCTACACGCGTGATTCCAACCTGCTGTAACCGGATAGTTTTTGATATACGCCCTGTGGACAACTTACTACTCAGGTGCCAGTCGCTCTCATCAAAAACCGTACGCAAATCGACGCGATTCGCGTGACAAAAGCGTGTTGGATGTTTTAGGATGGCGTCACCGCTATGCGGGAGAGGATTACCCTAGTCTTTTGGTCCTATGGACCACCCTGTAGTTCAACAGAGCCGCATTGCAGCTCTCCCGAGTCACCAGCCCAAGCTGGTGCGTCTAGCACGCCCAATAAGCGAACTTTTCAGTCCGGTCCGGAGTGAAAAGTTTTCGTAGCACGCCGCATAGCGGCATCCCCTGAAGTCGCCAATCGCTGGCGCAGCCGGTTATCGCCGGTTCCCAAGCAAACAGCCATCGCGGCTGTTTTTTTCGACGTGACATCAGTAACGTTGGAAAACATAGAGTGTCGAGCAAACCCAGCAGCCATGCGGGTTAGCGGACATCTTGGAACACTAAACGGGCGTTAAACGGACCGATCCTGCGCAGAAAGCGCAGGCCGCGACCGAACACCGCGCCCGAGCAACCTGCGGCACAAGCCGAGCTACAACAGTTGGGACAGAAAGCGGACATCCGGACACCAACCGGGCCCAGGACGCACCAGCTTATGGCTGGGCTACTGGTGACCTCCGCGACGCTTTCGGGCGAATGGACATACAACTGGGTGATGGCGCCACCCACAACCTGCCTATGGGCCGGATGCGCTACGCGAGAAACTGCGTGAATGTTCTAGGCCTTGGCAGCAGTAAGTCAGGCGACCGGTTCCCGAAAGGTGCCGGCGTGTTGTCGAAATGCCATGAAGGCGACAACGCGAAATCAGTGTTCTTAAGGTTGGGCCCTTCACCCGGCAGATATGGCGAGGCGACATCCCACTACGCATAGTGTGCTCAGTGGGATGTCGCCACCTCGAATTGTTATCAGGAGATCAATATGAAGGTCATCAACCTCGTCAACGCAATCCTCGACGAACACGCGTACGAGAGGGTCGACGGGAACGTCGCTGCTGATGGAACTGCCACTCAACGCGGTAACGCTGTCCGGGCCGCGTTCCGGCTTCTGAATGCGAAAGGGTACAAGCTCGAGGATCCACGCAACCTGAGCGAAAAGCACGTGAAAGCATTGTGCCAAGCCTGGAAGGAAAACGGGCTCACTCCAAAGTCGATGACCGTTTATCTGTCCAGCCTGCGCATATTTTCGGGGTGGATCGGAAAGGCCGGCCTAGTCAAGGACTTGCCCTATTATCTGCCTGAGGTTCCTAAAAAGGATTTGCGTGCTAAAACCATCGCCACCGTTAGCAAAAGCTGGGCAGAAACCGGTGTTGACGTATGCCAAAAAATTATGGATGCAGATGCTCTCGATTGGCGTTTCGGCTTAATGGTTCGGCTGCAAGTGGCGTTTGGCCTTCGACGCATCGAAGTCCTTCGTTTGCAAATCTGGAAGGTACACCAGGGCGATAAACTGGCAGTAAAAGAAACCAAAGGCGGACGCCCGCGGGACATTTATATTGACACGGATGAGCAACGCAACGTTGTGGCGCTGGTGAAAAGTAAAATCAAAGGTAAAGACGAACACCTCGGTTGGAAGGAGCGAAAGGATGGGAAACGTTTCGAGCGTGGAGTAAAAGACGCGTCATTAAAGTATTCGCAGGGCCTTTACAATCGCTATATGGCAAAGCTCGGAATAACCAAAGAGATGTCCAAGTGCACCGGACATGGACTGCGTGCTCAATTCGCTGAAAACGCCGCGTTGCTCAAAAATCTTATTCCGGCCACACTTGGTGGCACGGGCGGTCAAATGCCGCGCGGAGATATTGATGTGACCCGACTGCAGGTTAGCGAATCCCTCGGCCATTCTCGTCTCTCGGTAACTGGCGCATATTTCGGAAGCTTCGGCCGCGATACGACTCCTGACGCACCTGATCGAGCGACAAAGGTAATTACGGCGGGCCTCGATGCGATCGACATCGCGTCGACGCGGAACATCCCGGCGGAGCGTCTCGTCGACTGCATGAAACTATCGAACGACCTGATTGCGGCGCAGGTCTATGGTGCCGACGTACGAAAGATCCAGCTGCTCTGGCAAGCGCACAGCCGCCGCCACGCCACCGAATGGTTGAAGCCGAGCGACGCGTCTAACCTGGCCGCCCTCGAAGTCGCAGCGAGGTCGATCATCGGCGCCAACGGCCCGGACAGCCAGTCGGACGCCCGATAAAAGCGAAGCGCCCGGTAGACAACTGTCTACTGGGCGCTGTGGATCACCGGAGCGGCTGTTACGCGCCTGGACCGGCGACGCTCTGGCGCTCGCGCGTTTCGACACGCAGCGTGCGCCTGGCGGATAGCTCCTCGACAGTGGGGTGCCGAGCCGATGGGCCGCTATGCGGGCGGTGGTCACCCATTAGCGCGCGCAACTCCCTGATACTGAAGTTGGTTTCTTCATTCAGATGTATGAGGAGCAACGGCGGCGCATCGATCCTCTTGTGCCGAAGCTTGCTCAGCAGCGGCGGCTGCAGGTCGAGTTTCTTTGCTAGCTGGCGGTCGTTCGACACGTTGTATAGTCGCTGCAGCGTGTTCAGCAGATTGGCCGGGTTGTAGTGCGGATTCCCGGATTTTCCGGATGCCTTCAACGTCATATCGTGACCCTCAAACGCGGAACCGGCGAGCGCGGCTCTCGAGACGTTCTTGCACGTCTTTCGTATAGACGGCAGTGGGGCAAATCAGCAACCGCTCGACACCGATCGGCTCGCCACTTTCCACGCAATAGCCGAACTCGCCCCGCTCGATGCGCCCCAACGTTGCGCGAATCGTGAGCACTTGTGCGGCGTCGCGTGCGCGGCCGGTAAGTGCGATCGTGTGCTCCTCCTCGGCGCTGGCTCGGTCGATCGGATCCGCGCCGGCGTCGCTATTGGAAATGGCGACGTCGGCACTACGTGCGCGCGTGACCAGGATCTCTTCGAGCACGTGCAGCCGGCTCTTGAAGAACGCGAGCTGCACATTATTCATATAGTCGGCGCCAGGCATGGCCAGGATGGCGGCGTCGGTAGGACGATGATTTCCTGTTCGAAGTGTCGGCCTTTGAACAGGTCGCTCTTGCTCGGCTTTGTTGCACAAATAGACCGAGCGCGTAGTACCCCAAACTCTTGCCGGATTTATGGCATGGTCACCGTCGTGGGCGTGCCCAGCCGCGTGAACCGATTGAGGATCGCGGCACGCACCTGCAGCTCGGCGACTTGGCGGTCGAAGTCACGCGCCATGACGCGTTCACCGAGCAGCTTGAAGCAACGCATTTTGGTCTCGACGAGGCTGCGCCGATGATAGCCGGTCCACTTTTTCCATATCTTCCGTCCGAGGCGACGCGTGGCGTCCAGGATGGCATTGCGGGCCTCGGCACCAGGGCGTCGATCTTTCCATGGCTTGGCGTTTTTGCGAGTCGGGATGATCGCTTGCGCACCACGCCGCGCGATGGCCTCATGACAGCCCTTCGTGTCGTAGGCGCCATCACCACTGACGCTCGCGATGGTCTCGTCCTCGGCGATCTGGTCGAGAAGGCGCGGCAGCATCGGCGCGTCGCCGGAGGCGTCGCCGGTGGCGTTGTCGGTCACCTCGATGGCCCGGATTTCCAACGTGGTCGCATCAATGCCAAGATGGACCTTGCGCCACTGACGACGGTAGTCGGCGCCGTGTTTCTTGGTCTTCCACTCGCCTTCGCCGAGCATCTTGATGCCGGTGCTGTCGACCAGCAGATGCAATCCCATCGTCGTCGGGCGCGCCCCGATCGTCACCGTCAGGTGCTTCTGCCGCCGGCTGATGGTGCTGAAGTCGGGCGCCTGCCAGTCCAGGCCAGCCAGCTTGAGCAGGCTTTGCGCCATGCCCATTGCCTGCCGCAGGGGCAGATTGAACAGGCACTTGATGGTCAGGCAGAACTGGATCGCCGTCTCGCTGTACTTCGGGCTCCGGCCCCGCTTGCCGCTGGCACTGCCGTGCCAGCACATGTCCTTGTCCAGCCAGACCAGCAGCGAACCGCGTGCCTTCAACGCTACGTTGTAGTCTCTCCAGTTGGTCGTTCGATACTTCGGTTTTGCTAGCGCACTCATGCCCTCAGTTTACCTGCGCGTCGGCTCAGGTGCCTTGGGACCAATTTGTGCAACAAAGCCAACTCATTGCTTACTTTTTTTGCACATCCGCTGATCGCTTCGCTTTTCCAGGGAAAGTACGATCCGGCGGAGCTTGCGCCCAGCCGTCTGCTACGTACGCTCAACGGTGATCCTGACGCGAAGGACATGCCGCTGAATGCACGGCGTAACCTGCCTTCCTATATCCCTTTCGACCAGTTCGCTAAAGCGCTTGTCGACTTGATCGGACGAGGTCCCGTGAGCGTTAATGTCGAGAACGCGGCGAACACACCGCTCACCGTCGAACAGTTTCGGGAACGCGCCGCAGCGCTAACATCACTATATTTAAGTCGAATCGTCATCAGTGCTATCGCCCATGCAGATGGGAGTCTAGGGCAGTTAAAATCAACGTAAAGCAATGGTTTGACGGGGCCATGGACCGCGTGCGTCGGGGTGGTACAAGTGGCGGACGCAGGCAGTGTCGTTCGCACTTGGACTAGGAGCGGCCGTCGTCCTGAACGTTGACTCCCTGTACATAATGAGTCGTTTGGCTGCTGACAAGAGTTTTAGCGAAACGGTGGTCGAAGCAAATGTGTGACTCTTGATGTAGCAAATGTGCGGATCGCCAACGTATGCGCCGCCGGGCTGACATTGCTGTGATGCAGGCTCGCGAAGAATCAAAGACCTATCCGGACGGGATAGCCGAGTGGCGCTAAAACCTATAGGATTGCAAAAAATTCTATTTAAATACCGGCTTAAACCAAGAGCTGATTCCGTACCCTAAAACACACCTGTTAAGGCGACCTCGGCTGGAGCGGCGGACAACGGGAGAGAGGAGTAGTGCTGCCTTGCCCAACAATGGCGAGCGAACTCATGCGGTGCAAAGTGCGGTGCAGAGCTAACTCTCTGATTTGTAAAAGCCCAAACGGCCTGCAAAGCCGTGTGTGTAGACGGGTTCCGCTCCCGTCCTGGAAATCCTACGGCTGACCGCATCCTCCCGTTAATGCATCACAAATACCCGATTCAGATTGCTGCGAATGCGGACCATAATTCAGACTACGGCATGAGGATCGAGACAGCCCTGAATCGCGTCATGGGCCTGCTCGGCAAGTTCGCGGCGGTGCGTGCCACAAGCGGATAGCGGCGTCATGGTCGCGATCTGCGCACAGACCGGCTTGCCCGACAGGAGCACGATGATACTCTCGACCAGCGACATGTCGCCGATGTACTCGACCCCACTGTGGAAATGTCCATCAGGGTCCAGATACCGGATCGCCACCGGCTGGACAGCCACGTGCGTCGCCACGGCGGCCTCGAACAGGTTGGCGCGGAAAGGCCGCATCGCGCCTTGCGCGGCCGAGGTGCCCTCCGGGAAGACGACGACCCGCTCTCCGTTTTCGAGCGCGGCGGACAGCGCAGTCACGGTATCGCGCAAGCCGCGCCGCTGGGCGCGCGTCACGAACAGCGTGCCGGCCCTGGCGCTCAGGATACCGACCAGCGGCCAGCCCAGGACTTCCGACTTGGCCACGAAGCGTGACGGGAACATCGCATTGATGACGAACACATCGATCCAGGAGACATGGTTTGCAACCCACAGGCCATGCGTCGCAGGCGCGCTGCCGGGCGCCAGTTCCACGCTGACGCGGAAGATCCGCAGCAGCTGCGCAGACCATCGTCGCACGCAGGCGAGACGCCGGTCTCGTCGCATCCAGGGGAAGCCGAGGGTGCAGATGGCCAGCCCGCGCAGCAGGTGCGCCAGTACTGCGAGCAGGCGCGCAGCATGCAGGAGGCTCACGTACTGCCTTCGCTCGCAGGATCGCGCTTGACCGCGTGTAGCCACACGGCGCGGATGCGCTCGATGTCCTCGTACCCCGGCGCCGACACTTCTTCGCCGAACACATCAGGATCGATTTCCTCATAACGCCAGGCGTAGCAGACTTGCTCGAGCTGCGGCGCGATCTCGGCCAGGAAGATATCGTCCGGACCGGTCATGGCCACGCCGGTGTACAGCAGCAGGCGCCCGCCGGGGCGCAGGCGTGCCAGTGCGGCATCGACGATCGCCACCGACAACCCGGCGCCGTAACGTCCACCGCCATGTCGATAGGCGCGCCGGGTGGGATCGAGCAGATACGGTGGGTTCGACACGATCAGGTCGAACTCGCCGGAAACGCCATCGAGCAGGTCGCTGCGCTGCGCGCGTACGTTGGCCGTGCCGGCGACCGCGGCGTTGACCCGGGTCAGCGCCAGCGCGGCTTCGTTGATGTCGAGGGCGAGCACCTCGGCTTGCGGATATCGCCGTGCGATTTCGACGGCCGCTGGGCCCGCGCCGCAGCCGATGTCGGCAACGCGCAGCGGAGCGGACGGCAACGCGGCGAGAGCGCGTTCGATGGCGGCTAAGAAGCGGTAGGTGTCCGGACCGAAGAACACCGCGTCCTCGTCGACGGTTGGATAAGCCGAGTGGAAGTACAGGCCGTCGCCCACGGTGGACGCGCGCACCGTCGCGCGCAGGCGCTGGCTTTCGTCTGCCAGCACGCCCGCTTCGCGCATCATGTCGAGCAGCGGCGGCGTCAGACTGTCCGGCGCGAACGGCCGGCTCCAGCCAAGGACGTCGCGCAGGGTGACCGGCGCGGCGCGTGGTGCGCGCGCGGCCACGCGCGCATGCGTGGCTGGGGTTACGGTCGTGAACTGGTAGCCAGCCGAGCGCAGCGCGTGGCCGAGCGCGATGAGCGCGTCGGGCGCGTTCAGGGTGAGGGGCATGCGTGTCTTTCTCCAGAAATCAAAAGCATCAGGGCGATGATCGCCATGCCGAAGCCGGCGATGATCCCGGGTACCGGCAGCGCGGCCTTCAGCAGCAAGCCGTAGACGGCCAGGAACACGAGCGAGGCCAGGTTCTCGCTGAAACTCTGCACGGCGATCGAGGCACCCGGCCGCATCAGGGCTAGGCCGCGCTCCTGCAGCAGTGCATTCATCGGCACCATCACCGTACCGGCCAGGACGCCCGTCGCGAGCAGGGCGGCGCAGGCAGTCGGCAACCGCGACACCTGGCTGACCAGCATGACCGCCACGCCCAGCGCCACGCCGCCCGGCAGGACGCGCAGGGCCGCGCCGGCGGTGACGAAGCGCGCGACAGCCAGCGAGCCGGCGACGACGCCGACCGCCAGGCAGCATTGCAGCAGGGCGGCACCGCCAACCGACAGTTCCAGTACGACTTCGGCCCAGCGGATGACCAGGAACTGCAGTACGCCGGCGACCGCCCAGAACAAGGTGGTTACGCCGAGCGATATCCTGGCCTGTGGATCGCGCCACAGCCTGGCGACCTGGCGTGCGAAGCGCGGCACGGCGCCGCGTCCGGGCGCCGTGCCGCGGGCAGTGGCCGGGATCGCGCGCGCCCACAGCGCAGCAATGGCGAAGGCGCACCCCAGGAGCAGGCAGGCCTGGAACGCGGCGCTGTGCTGGCCTGGGAGCCACAACGGCGCCTTCAGCAGTGCCGCGCCAGTGGCGGCCCCGCCCAGGATCGCGCCCACCGTCGCCACCTCGATCCAGGCGTTGGCGCGAACGAGGTCGGCGCCGGACACGAGCTCGGACAGGATGCCGTATTTGGCTGGTCCGTAGTACACGCCGGCCAGACCGACCGCGCCGAACACGGCAAGCGGGTGGACGCCGGCCGACAGCAAAAGGCATCCGCCGAGCTTCGCAATGTTGACCAGCCCGACCAGGCGCCCTTTGTGCACCCGGTCGGCCAGCGCGCCCGCGAACGGGGCCAGCAAGATATAGGACAGATACAGGCAGATGCGCAACGCGGGGCTCGTCCAGTCAGCGGCGCCGCTGTCTTCCAGCAGGGCGATGGCGACGACCAGCAGGGCGTTGTCGCCGAGCGCACCGAAGAACTGAGCGCCCAGCAGCGGACCTACGGCCCCTTGGCGCAACAGGCCGCCGCTCATTGCGAGTTCAGGAACTGCCGACGGTAGCGCGGCGACAGTTCATTGAGGCGGAGCATGATCGGCAGGTCCGCCGTGTTGAAGTGCGGATCGAGCGCCGGTGGCCCGAGCACCCGGGCGCCGCAACGGAGATAGCCCTTGAGCAGCGGCGGCAGCTCGCGCGGGCCGACATCGGGACCGCCAGCGTCGTCGACGTGCGCCAGCGGCCGCCGCGGGGTCACTTGCCAACCTAGTGCGGCCATGTGGCTGGTGCTGATGTGGCGCCAGATGCGGCGAGCCAGCAGGCCACCGTCGGCCATGGCGATGCTGGCGCAGCCGAACATCGAATCGAGGCGGTGCCGGAGCATATAGCCGCCCAGCGCGCTCCACAATGCCATGATCACGCCGCCGCTGCGCCACTCGGCGTCGACGCAGGCGCGTCCCAGTTCCACGGCAGTCGATAGCAGTGCGTGCAGGGGCGCGAGGTCGAATTCGGTGTCGCTGTAATAGCCGCCCGCGCGGCGCGCGGCGTCCGGGCCGAGTACGCGATAGGTGCCCACCAGCCGGGCCGGTTCGTGGCCGAGTGGATCGACTGCGTGCACCAGCAGATGGTCGCAGTAGTCGTCGAAGCGGTCGGCGTCGCAGCCGGGGGCGGCACCGGGCGACTGGGCCAGGCGCGCACCCATTTCACCGGCGAAGATCGCGTAGCGCAGTCGCTGCGCCTCGCGCAATTCGCTATCGGACGTGGCCCAGCTGGTCACCAGGCGCCGCATGGCGTGTGGGGCGGCGGTTTGCGGAGCGTGGCGCGCGTGCGCACGGAGGAGTTCGGGGTCGAGGCGCATGATTAGTTGGAGGCGGGGTAGAGGTTGATCAGGCGGTTCTGGTCCGCATTCAGGCGCGCCAGTTCACGCAGGCCGATGGGACGCATGCCGCGCCGGCGGTTGGCGGCGCCGATCTCGAACAAGAGCCGCTGTTTGGCGAATACCATGCGCAAGCCGGCCAGCAGACCGACATTCGGATCCCAGGCATGGATGGCTTCGGAACCCGCGCCGTTCACTTCCATGATCGAAAATCCGTGGCCCGCCCGCAGAGCATCAGGATCGTCGAAGCGCACATCGAAACGTCCGAAATGAAACTCCGGCATTTCGCGCGCGATGGCATCGATGGCCTCGGTCAGCGCCTCGGTGATCAAGGCCGCGCCGTCGCGATACAGCCCGCCAACCCGGGTCGAACCGATCGTCGCCAGGCGGACGGTCTGCCCGGCGGCAGGTACGCTGTCGAGGTCGTGCGGACAAGCGTGGGCCGAAGAACGCAGCAGGCGCAGCGTGCGCAGATTGCCGCGAATGAGTTCGCCCAGCGTGGAGCGGCCGTCGCCTCGTACGCGTGGGTAGTAGCGCAGGGCCAGTCCGATCAGGCGCCCCTTGCCGCTTTGCGGGTCGCGCACATAGAAGATGCCGGCTTCGTGCTCGTGCGGCAGGTATTGTTGCAGGACCAGGGTTTGAGCAGCCGGAAACAGCGCGGCATAGTCGGTCAGGGCTGCGAGGGAATCGAGCTTGCGAACGCCGTAGCCGCACAAGCCCAGGTTGGGTTTGGCGACCAGCGGAAAGCCGATGCCGGCAGCGGAGAGGAGAGCGGCCAGCACACCGGCCGGCATCGCTCCGATGTCGCGCACCCCGATCCATGGCGCGGTTGCGGCGCGCCCGGTCGGCCCCATCTGCTCGAAATATTCGGTCTTTCCTTCGCCGACCAGGCCGCCTGACGTGATCTGCGGGTTAGCTGCCGACGGCAAGGTCAGGCTGCCGTAGCGCAGGCCCAGCCAGAGCCACTGGCAGACGAGCGGTACGCAGATGAGCCACTTCGGCATGCGTTCCAGCATGCCGCAGGTGGCCGGCTGCAAACCTGAATCGATATCGTCTGCGCGACAACGACCTTGAGTGGGCATGTGCACTTATCTCATCAATAACCTTGGAGGCCACGTTATAGAGTTGCAACAATGTTCACCGTACGCGAACGCACATTACTCAGCAGAAAGTGGCGGTCCGTCCGCTTGGCCGCATGGTCCTGGACCGCAACCCGGACAACGTCTTCGCGGGGACCGGACAACGTCGACGCGCAGCTTGTGATCACGGTGGCCGAGGGTCTCGGCATGGAGGTGCCTGTGCCGTAGGCGCGCGCCACCGATGCGCCCGTGCCGGAGCAGGCGCCGTCGCCGATCCTGTCGCTGCTGGCGCGGCCGGGGCAGACCGGTATCCGCACGCGCCGCGTCACGATCCTGCGCTGCCGACCGGATTCGCGCCAGGAAGCGCGACCAAGTCATCAGGTCGTCCGTTCGTGATATCGTGACTATCTCGTTTCAAAAAGGAACATGCATGAGCGCCAGGCTGACGTCTGATACCTATTCACGCGTGGCGAAAGGCCTGCACTGGCTGATCGTTCTCCTTTTGACAGTCCAGTTCGTGACGGCATTCCTGCTTCCGCATATCGGCCGCAATACGCCCATGAGTACAGTAATCAGCCTGCACTTTTCGTTCGGCGTTCTGATTCTCATCGTAATGATGACGCGCTTCGTGCACCGCCTGATGTATCCGATCGCGCTGGAGACGCACGACGCGCCGGCTTGGGAACGCTTTCTCGCAAAGACAACGCATCGCGTGTTTTATCTCATTCTTTTGGTTGGGCCACTGCTTGGATGGGCGTCCGCTTCCGCGCACAAGTTGCCGGTGACCCCGTTCGGCATCGTCACGCTGCCGGCGATCGCTGCACCTGGCGCCCACTGGGCGAACACGGCAGGCGACATCCACGGCACCGCGATGTGGGTATTGTTGTGGCTGGTCGGTCTGCATGCCGCGGCGGCGCTGTTCCACCATGTCGTGCGTCGTGACGGCACCTTGCGCCGCATGCTGCCTGCGATAGGACGCTAGACAGGGCGCCACGGCCGCGCGTTTCTCGACTGGAATACCCGTTAGCGTCACACGACCGGGCATGACAGGCAGCTCAGACACCTACGTTGAAGGCGCTGCCGATCGAAACGGTGGCTCCCATCGCCAGCGCGCTCCAGCATGTCACGCGTAGCGCCGCCGGAAGTGCCGGTGCGCCACCGGTTTTCGCGGCCAGTACTCCCAGTCCGGCAAGGCCGATCAGCGTGGCCGCCACCAGCACTCCGATGAGCATGTTCGCCGGCGTGACTGCCGTGATCGCCAAAGGCATCGCGGCCCCGACCGCGAAACTCAATGCGGAGGCAAGGGCGGCCTGAAGGGGACGCGCCTGCGTGGCTTCGGAAATGCCAAGTTCATCGCGAGCGTGTGTGCGGAGGGCATCGTGCGCCATCAACTGCGCGGCGACCTCTTGCGCCAGGGTTCGATCCAGCCCACGCTGCACGTAGATGCTGGCCAGCTCGCGATGCTCCGCATCAGGGTCGCGAGCGAGCTCCGCCTGTTCCTGCTTCATTGCCGCGTTTTCCGTGTCGGCCTGCGAGGATACCGAAACATACTCGCCGGTCGCCATCGACATGCTGCCGGCCACTAACCCAGCGAAACCGGTCAGCAGCATGTTGCTATGCGAGGCATGGGCCGCGGCAATCCCAACCAGTAAGCGGGAGGTGGAAATGATGCCGTCGTTTGCGCCAAGGACGGCGGCACGCAGCCAGCCCAGATGCTCGACCTTATGAATTTCCCTGTGCTTCAACTCTGGCGCTCACTGATCAGGAAATCAGGGCTACTTGCCGAGCTGCGCATGGATATCGTCGATTTCCTTTTTGTGCGCTGAGACAGTCTTGTATTCCGCGCTGGCGAAATTTTTGACGTCGGGTCGATTGCCTTTTTCATTGTCTTGCCGTTTTCCTTAACGTCATCCTTGTAGCCCTTCACGGCACGGCGGCGTAGGCCGACGAGCGCGCCGATCGCCGTGTAGGGGGCGCGAAACGCGATGGCGACGCGTGGCACTTCGATTGATGGTGTCGCTGTGCCGGTTCAGTACGTGTAAGCGATAGCGGCAGTCGCACTCGTCGACGTGCCTTGGGCCAGGACGGGGCTGTCGCTCACTTTGCCGATACATCGGGTACCGGTCAACTGGAGGGTGCTCGACCAGTGGTGGTCGAGGTGATGCTCCCAGCTGACGCCCGGCACTAACTGATACACGCCGGCGCCGAGGCTGAAGGCAGCGAAACCTGTGCGCGATGCCTGCTGCGGCGTTACGCCGAACCACGCTCGATTGTAGCGTCCGTCGCCCCACCAGCTGTCCAGGTCGATGGTGACGGTATCCGAGGCATTCTTGAGCGGCGTGAATTCGACGCCAAGGCGGTAGCGGTTGCGGCGCGCCGTGTCGCGCAGCGCCATTTCTGTTTCGGCACTGACCAGCAACCATGCCGTGAACGTTTGCGCGATCAAGGTGTGGGCAGTCAGGGATCCGGGCACATCGCCCATGCCGACAAGGCGGTTGGAACCGGGGCGCCAGCTGTTATTCTTGTCAAGGCGGCCAAGGTCGTAGAAAAGCGACTGCGCTACGTAGAATTCCGTCGCGGACTGGTATTGCGCGCCGATGCCGCGCAAGGTGTCGGCGAACAGGATGCCGCGCTGGAGGGAAAGCACCGGATTGGGAACAAGCTGCCGGCTGGTCGAGCCGGGATATCGCGCCGCGTACGTCGCACCGGCGCCGATCGTCACCTCGGTTTTTTCCCAAAATATGTTTTGCTCCGCCGGCAGGGACTGCACGGGCTGCTCGGTCGGCGCGGGCACCTCCGCACGTCCAATGTTTGACAGGAAAGCGAGTGCTACCGCAAGCACCTTAATGAGCGATGTGTATTTTTTCATCTGAGCTCCTTGTGTCGATCGGACGAGAGCAGCACGCGGGCATGCCGAACAGCTTCGGGTCGGGGCTGTCGAGCGTAGGAAATTTGCGATTCGCTTCAGGGTAACATCTGGTTGGGCGCTGTCGAGCAGGTCATCGCTATCAGCAAAAGAGGAGCGGACTGTCATTTAGCAAGGTATAAATAAACGACTTTGTCCGCGCAAAAGTATATGGCGCCGTGAGGATTAGTTAACGCATACTTGCCATCACCAAACGCTTTAATTGTTCCTCTAATCTTGTCGTCGTTCACAAATGCTACATTCCAGATGGCCTGGCCATTTTCTGCTGACTGCTTGTGCTGTGCAAGCGCTTCCTCGATGATATCTACCATGCGAAGCCTTAATAACTTGTTTATGGAAACCTGGCGGAATCAATAGCGGAGCCGAATCGGTGGTTCGCTAATATTCCGCATAGCATCACCGATTCATTGTTTTGACGCTTGCAAGCCTGTGGTCGGTAAATGTTGCCGACCGTGATCGGGACTACTTCAAGCTCAAAACCACGCCCATCATAACGAAGCAGACATGTCGGCTCAGGGCGTTGTTCAATGACGAACCCTGATCGCCGTTTATGCTCTGCGTCTCACAATCGCCCACGTAATGCTCCCACACGCAATTAATCGCCGAAATCTCCGGTGATTATCGGCACAGCTTTGCACGCAATTCATAGGTGTGCAAGGTGACATACCCATAATTTCGGTCGAAACAAGCGAGTAAGTATAGCCAAGCAAATTCACGTCGACCATTACAGTTCGGCAAAGTGTATCAATCCCATCCGTTCGAATTACGAGTTCGCAATGATTACGCGATTGCAATGTTGACGTGTGCGTCCGTGCCTATGATTGCCACCGGTATGCGCACGACGTGGTGCGCTGCTTTTTTTATGGGGCAAATCATGTGCATTCGTCGGATGGTGGCTGTGCCGATCGTCGGTCCGGTCGTGTGTATTCTTCTGTCGTCCTGCGCCCAGCCATTGGGCAAGGGGCCCGTCGACTGGGACCACGGATTTCGTCGAGGTCATGTGCTCGAGGTTCTGACTCCCGATGCCGCCTGGTCGATCGTGCAAGATTGCACTGCGCAAGCCGACGGCGCGGACGTGCCTCAGCATTTCGTGAAGGTGAGGTACCGTGGCACACGCTTGCATCATACCGTGGTGGCGGCACTGCCCAGCAATCTCGAAGCCCATGTCGGGGACGAGGTCGAGCTGCGGCCAGCCAACTGCTCCGAAAAGCGCATGGCGCGCGTCGAACGCCTGCTTGTGGAGCCTCCCGCACGGTAGGGTATGACGATGTCGTTTCTTTTTCATCCGAGGCTCGCGCCAGTGCTGCTCATTTCCCTGTTGGCGGTATCCGCTAGCGCGCAAGAACTGCGACTGGAACAGGCGATCTCGCTGGCCGAGCAGCACAACCGTGACTTGAAGTTGGTCGCCATCGGGGTGGACAGCGCTGGTGCCGCAGTGACCAGTGCCGCCGCCGCGCCCAACCCGACCTTGACGCTGCAGACCATGAATATCAATCCCGCGGCGGGGATCGGCGCTGGCGGCTTGCGTAGCAAGACTGTCGACAGCACCGTGCGCATCGATCAGGTGATCGAACGCGGCGGCAAACGGGGCCTTCGAACGACCGCCGCAGTTCGCCTCCAAGAAGCGGCGCGTGCCGACCTCGAGGACGCACATCGCCAGCTGCGCCGCGATGTCGCTGCCGCCTACTATGACTTGCTGGCGGCCCAGGAGCGTCAATCGATCAGCGCCGAAGCCGCTGCGCTGGCGGAAAATGCGCTGGCTGCCGCTGAACAACGTCACAAGGCAGGAGACCTGGCGGGTAGTGACAGTGGACGTTTGCGTATCGATGCGTTGCGTGCGCGCAACGACGCCGACGACGCGGCAGTCGGCCTCGACGAAGCCAGACGTGCACTTGCGCTCCTGCTCGGCCAGGATGCTGCGGACGGCCTGCGCGCAACTGGACCTTGGCCCGTCGCTCTGCCGGTGCGAGTCAGTGACGACGCCGCGCTTGTCGACGCGCGCCCGGACGTGCAGGCTGCGCTCGCGCGCGTTCGGGCGGCCGAAGCGTCGCGCGATCTGGCGCGGGCGGGCCGCACGCGTGACATCACGGTCGGTGTGCAGTTCGAACACTATCCAGCGAGTACGGCGAATCCGCAGGGTAGCGGCAACAGCGTTGGCGTCGCCGTGCAGGTACCGCTGTTCGTGCGTTATACGATGCAGGGCGAGATCCGCAGTGCCGAGTCGGCATTGGACGCGGCGCACGAAAACCTCGACAAGGTCCGCCAGGCCGCCCGCGCCGACGTGGCGCGTGCCCGCGCACAGGCCGAGGCCGCGGCGCGCCGGGCCGCGCGTTACGACCGCGACATCCTGCCGGCCACGCGCAAGGCTGCTGACGATGCTGAATTTGCGTTCGCCCACGGTGCGCTCGGCGTCATGGACGTGCTCGACGTGCGCCGCGCGTGGCGTGCCGCCCAGTTGGATGCGCTTGCCGCCCGTGCCGACCTGGCCAAGGCCGTGGCGGCGCTAGAAGCGGCGGCGTCCCCGAAATCCCAATTGATGAGTCCGCAACCATGAAGACCCTGACGTTTGCCGCCGCGGGCGGTCTGCTGCTTACCGCAATCGCCGGCGCCTGTTGGACCTGGAGCGCCCATTCCGCACAGCCTGCAGCGCCGGCGCCGCGCACACGCGCTGTCGACGGTCATATCACGTTCGCCACCAACGATCCCCGACTGTCCTATCTGAAGATCGCAGCCGTCGATGCCGGCGTTCTGCCCGTGGCCGAGCCGGTGGCCGGCCGCATCGCCTACGACGAGACGCGTACGAGCCGCGTTACCTCGCCCGTGCCGGGCCGCGTAACGAGCCAGCGCGTGGAGATCGGCGACAGCGTGCGCGCCGGCGACCTGCTCGTCGAACTCGATTCGCCCGACCTCGCCGGCGCCCAGGCCGACGCGCGCAAGGCTGACGCTGATGAGGAGCGCAAGCGCCTCGCGCTGGCCCGGGCGCGCATGCTGCTCGACGCCGACGTCCTCGCGCGCAAGGACTACGAGAACGCCGACGCCGACTATCGCCAGGCCGACGCCGAGGCGCGGCGCGCACGCCAACGGATCGCAAACCTGCACGCGCGCGCCGCCGTCGACGGCCGCTTCGGGCTGCGCGCGCCGATCGGGGGCATCGTCGCCGACAAGCAGATCAACGTGGGGCAGGAAGTGCGGCCGGACCAGCCGAATCCCCTGCTCGTCATCAGCGACCTGCGTCACGTGTGGGCCATCGCCGACGTGCCCGAGCGCGTCGCAGCAGGCCTGAAGCGCGGCCAGGCCGTGTCCGTCGAGACGGACGCGTGGCCAGGCCAGGCCATGCGCGGCACCATCGACCGCATCGGCGTCGCCGTCGATCCCGTGACGCGCCGCGTGCAGGTGCGCTGCGCCCTCGACAACGCGGACGGCCGCCTGAAGCCGGACATGTTCGCGCGCATCGCCTTCCTGCAGGACGGCGGTTCCGCCAACGCACTGGCGCTGCCGAACACTGCGCTGTTCACGGACGGCGAAGACACGTACGTCTACGTCCAACGGGCTGCCGGCACGTTCGAGAAGCGGCGCGTGCACGTGGCACTGGGCGGTGCGCAGCGTTCCTTCGTCGACGCGGGACTGCGCCCGCGCGAACAAGTCGTGACGGAAGGCGCGCTGCTGCTGAACGCGGAAGGCGAGAGCCATGCTGGCTAGGCTGATCGATGCCGTCCTCGCGCAGCGCGTGCTGGTGCTGTTCCTGACCGGCTGCCTCGCCGCCGTCGGCTGGCATGCGCTGGACGACTTGCCCATCGAAGCGTTCCCCGACGTGCAGGACGTGCAGGTGCAGGTGGTCACGCAGCTGCCCGGTCAGGCGGCCGAGGAAGTGGAACGCGTCGTCACCTTGCCGATCGAGCGCGAACTGTCCGGTGTGCCCCGCCAGACGCAGCTGCGTTCCGTCAGCATTGGCGCGCTGTCCGTCGTGACGCTGACGTTCGCCGACGGCACCGACGATTATTTCGCGCGCCAGCAGGTGACGGAGCGGCTGCAGAACGTCGTGCTGCCGCCAGGCGTGCAGCCGTCGCTGGCGCCGCTGTCCACTGCCGTCGGCGAGATCTACCGCTACGTGCTGGAAGCGCCTGGCATGGACGAAAGCGAAGTGCGCGCGCTGCAGGATTGGGTGCTGCGCCCGGCGCTGCGCGCGGTACCCGGTGTGGCCGACGTCGTCAGCTTTGGCGGCACCGTCAAGGAATACCAGGTGCAGGTCGATCCGCTGCTGCTCAACCGCTACGGCGTCACCTTGGACCAGGTGCGCCAGGCACTCACCAACGCCAGCGCGAACACGGGCGGCGGCCTGGTCAAGCGCGGCGACGAGGCGCTCGTCGTGCGCGGCATCGGCATTTTCGACCGCATCGACGATATCGGTCGCACCGTCGTCACCGCCAGCAACGGCCGCACGGTGCTCGTCGGCGACGTCGGAGAGGTCACGATCGGCCACCGGCCGCGCTCCGGCGTCGTCGCCTTCAACCACCAAAGCAGCGTCGTCGAAGGCATCGTCCAGATGACGAAGGGCGCGAACGCGTCGAAAGTCGTGGCCGCCGTGCGTGCCGCCGTCGAAGCGCAAGGGCGCAAGCTACCGCCGGGCGTACGCATCCGCACGATCTACGACCGCAGCGACTTGATCGGCCATACGGTGCGCACCGTCGCGGAAAACCTGGCGCTGGGCGCCGCCCTCGTAATCGCAATCCTCGTCGTCTTCCTCGGCAACTGGCGCGCGGCGCTGATCGTTGCCGCCGTGATTCCGCTGTCGCTGCTGTGCGCGTTCATTGTGCTGGACGCGCGCGGCATTCCCGCCAACCTGATCTCGCTGGGTGCCGTCGATTTCGGCATCATCATCGACAGCGCCGTCGTGCTGGTCGAGGCCCTCCTCGTGCGTCTGCACCTGCAGTCGCACGCGACCCGCCCGCGCGCGCCCGAAGCCACGATCAAGGAGACCTTGCTGGCGCTCGGCCGCCCGATCCTGTTCGCCAAGGCGATCATCATCGTCGCCTTCATCCCGATCTACACGTTCCAGCGCGTGGAGGGCAAGATCTTCGCGCCCGTCGCGTTCACGCTGAGCTTCGCGATGCTGGGCGCACTGCTGCTCACGATGACCCTGATGCCCGCGCTGCTGGCCTGGGCCCAGCGCGGGCAGCCGCTGCGCGAGCGCCCGAACACGTGGCTACCGCGCCTGCAGGCCGCGTACGAACGCCTGCTTCAGCGTGCACGCACGCACCGCCGCGCTGTGTTCGGCGCCTCGGCCGCGCTGCTGGCACTGACGGTGCTGCTCACGCCCTTGCTGGGCAGCGAATTCCTGCCCAAGCTGGACGAAGGCAACCTGTGGCTGACGATCGAGTTGCCGACGTCGAGCGCGCTGGAGAACACGCGCGCCGTCGAGCATCGCGTGCGCGCGATCCTGCAGCGCTACCGCGAAGTGGGCAACGTCGTGTCGCACGTGGGCAGGCCCGACGACGGTACCGACCCGAAAGGCCCGAACAACATCGAGATCCTGGCCGACCTGAGCCCGCGTGCGGAATGGACCTTCCCCGACAAGGATGCGCTGGTGGCCGACATTGCACGCCGCATCCATGCGCTGCCGGGCGTGCCCACGAATTTTTCCCAGGTCATCGAGGACAACGTCGAGGAAGCGCTGTCCGGCGTGAAGGGAGAAATCGCCATCAAGATCTACGGACCGGACCTGGCGGTGCTGGGGCGCACGGCCGACCACATCGCCGCCATCCTGCGCACGATTCCCGGCGCGGCCGACGTGGAAGCAGTGCGGATCGGCGGCCAGAGCGAACTCGATATCGGCGTCGACCGCGACCGTGCCGCGCGGCTGGGTCTGAACGTTGGCGACGTCAACGCGGCGATCCAGGCCGCGCTGGGTGGCATTGCGGTGAGCCAGTACTATGAAGGTGACCGCCGCTTCGACCTCACGCTGCGCCTGGCGGAAAAGGACCGCGCGTCGCTGGACAATATCGCCGCGCTGCAGATCGGCCTGCCTGGCGGGACGGGCAGCGTGCGCCTCGCGGACGTCGCGCGCATCGCGACGCGCCAGGGCGCCGCCCGCATCGCGCGCGAGGACGGCCAGCGCAACGCGTCGGTGAAAGCGAACTTGCTCGGTCGCGACCAGGGCAGCTTCGTTGCCGAGGCGCAGGCGAAGGTGGCGGAACAGGTGCACCTGCCGCCGGGCTACCAGATCGCTTGGGGCGGGCAGTTCGAGAACCAGCAGCGCGCCGCGCGCCGCCTGCGGGTGATCGTCCCGCTGACGGCCTTCCTCATCTTTGCACTGCTATTCGGCGCGTTCCGCTCGATGGCGCGCGCGCTGCTCGTGCTGGCCATCGTGCCGTTCACGCTCGTTGGCGCCGTGGCGGGCCTCGCGCTGGCCGGGCTGCACTTCTCCATCTCGGCGGCCGTCGGGTTGATCGCCGTTGCCGGCATCTCCGTGCAGAACGGCGTGATCATGGTCGAGCAGATCGTCGAGGCGGGACACACGGGCTTGGCGCCGTGGGACAGCGCCGTCGAAGGCGCCGTGGCGCGGCTGCGGCCGATCCTCATGACGGCGCTGATGGCGGGCCTGGGCCTGCTGCCGGCCGCCATGTCGCATGGCATTGGCTCCGAGACTCAGCGGCCGTTCGCCGTCGTGATCGTGGGCGGCATCGTGTCGGCCACCGTGTTCACGTTGTTGCTGCTGCCGCTGGCCTATCCATGGTTTGCGGCGCGCGGCGCTATGCCGGCGCGTCCCCTCCCGAAGAATGAAGACGCTGGTATGGACGCGGGCGATGAACACGAATGCGTTCATTGAGGTTCGCCGCTCGCGGTGCCTACGTTAGGCGCGCCTGGCGGTGGCGGGTGTCGTTTTCTGCGTTCAGTGGCATTTTCGACATTCAAAGGGAGCTTGTGAGGTTTTTCACGGATCACCGGGTGTGCGGCGGGTCGGTTTGGCATGAAGGAGGGAACGGATAAGGGCGGCACGCGTCGAGGCTCGTAGTGACTGCGGAACGATTCGTCGATTGCCGCAGTACCGCCCATGCCGGTAGCGACATACACGCCAGTTAACGCGTCCAGGATATTGATTCGAGCATCGTCGCGAGCCATTTGCGCAGCCGCGGGGGCAATCTGGCTGACCCTGTCCACGTCAACCAGTTGCAGCCGCGTGACCCCGCGTGACGCGTCGATTAGTGCACGTGAGCCTCTTGATGTCGCCGACACTTGCGTTACGTTATGGGTAGCTCGACCATGGGCTTGTGCGGCCGCTATAAGCGCGCCGTCATGTCGGCGGATGACCAGGGGCGACTGCAGAGCGCTCTCGTCTGGTCTGATCAACCCATCCACGATGCGTGCCGACGCCCGCTTTGCTTGCGCGAATACGAAAGGCGACGAACGCCGCTGTGGCGCCGTCGCCGCAAAGGCCAGCGTTGTTCGTGCCGCGCCTCGTATTCCGACCGTGGACAGCGCGTTACATACCCATTTCAACGAACTGAGGCGGCTTCCACTTCAGCAGCTTGTTCTCGACAGCGGTCAGCAGATATTCCGCCCCGAGAGCCACGACCGCGAGGACGATCATTGCCGCGAACACGCCGGCGGCGTTGAACGTTCCCTGCGCCGTCGAGATCAACAGGCCAATGCCGTGGCGGGCGCCGAGAAATTCGCCGACCACCGCGCCGACCAGCGCAAATCCGAAGCTGACGTGCAGGCTGGCGAGAATCCAGCTGAGCGCCGAGGGCAGGACGACCGACGTAGTGACCTGCCGCGCGTTGGCCCCCAGGATGTAGGCGTTGGCGATCATGTTGCGGTCCGCTTCGCGTACACCCTGGAAGGCGTTTCCAAACACGACGAAGAACACCATCACGACGGCCAGTGCCACCTTCGAACCCATGCCGAGGCCGAACATGATGATGAAGATGGAGCCGAGCACGACGCGCGGTATCGCGTTGGCCACTTTGATGTAGATGCTGAAGACGTCTGCCGCCAGCTTGTTGCGTCCGAGGGCGATGCCGCAGATGATGCCGAGCACGCTGCCTATCAGGAAGCCGAGTGCCGTTTCTTCCATCGTGACGAGCAGTTCACTCCACAGCGGCCCTTGTCCTGTCCCTTCGGTCAGCCAAGTCGCCAGTTGCTGGTAGATCGCACTCGGCTGCGAGAAAAAGAAAGGGTCGAGCCATCCGATGCGGACGGTAATTTCCCAGGCCGCGATCGCGGCCAGCGCGAGGCCGGTCCGCAACCCGATCACCAGCCGCCGGTAATTTTGTGCGCGCCGTAACGCGAGACGTTCTTCCGTGCTGGGGACAGCGGGCGTCATTGTCGATGTTGTCGTATTCATGATGTGCGCCTGTCAAATGCTGACTTCCGCCTTGAGATCGGCCCAGATCTGCCGGGAGAGGTCGATGAATTCGGGGGTGTAACGCGCTTCCGTCGCACGTGGACGCGGCAGCGGAATGTCGTAAACGCTCTTGACGGAACCCGGCCCTTTCGTGAGCACGACCACCCGGTCGGCCAATGTGATCGCCTCATCGATGTCATGCGTCACGAAGACGACCGAGGCTTTGCGCTCCGACCACAGACCGAGAAGCTCTTCCTGCATCATCGCGCGCGTTTGCACATCCAGGGCGGAAAACGGCTCGTCCATCAGGAGAATGGCGGGTTCGTTGATAAAGGTCTGTGCCAGTGCAACTCGCTTGCGCATGCCGCCAGACAGCTGATGCGGATAATGGTGTTCGAAGCCGGCAAGGCCGACTCGCCGCACCCAGTCCGCGGCCTTGTCGCGCGCCGCGCTCGGATCGAGGCCACGAAAGATCGGCCCGCAGGCCACATTATCGAGCACGCTTTTCCACGGGAACACGGCGTCGGCTTGAAAGACGAATCCGATCTTCGGGTCGACGCCGCTGACCGGCTTGCCGAACACCTTCACCGAACCGGACGAGGGCGGATTCAATCCCGTGATCATGCCGAGGGTCGTCGACTTGCCGCAACCGGTCGGACCGACAATGGCGCAGAACTCGCCCTCTCTCACTTGCAGGCTGAAGTCACGCAGGGCCAGCGTGACCTTGCCCTTCGGGCTGATGAATTTGCGGCTGACGTTACTGAGTTCGATTGCAGGGCTCATCATTACTTGGCTGCCTTCACGAATTCCGTCGTATAGGTGCTGGACAGGTTGATGGTCTTGCCCTCGACGGCCTTGTCGAAAGTGGCCAGAACCTTCAGCACGGTCGCCGGGCCTTCCGGCGGCATGACGCCGTCGGGAGTGAACATCTGTTTGCCCGACTCGAGCGCATCGATGTAGAGCTGCTTGTTACCGGCGTAATACTCGGGCGGCAGCTTCTCCGCGATCTCCTTGGCACTGTGGGTATTGATGTAGCGAAGGGTCTTGACGAAGGCGGTCGCGATCTTCTGCACCTCGGCCTTGTGGCTGTTGACCCACGACGTCTGCATGTACAACGACGCGGCAGGATATGGACCGCCCAGCGCCGCCACGGTGCTCTTGAGGCTGCGCAGGTCGACCAACACCCTCGCCGCATTCGTCGAAGTCAGGCGCGCGATCGTCGGTTCGGTGGTCATGCCCGCATCGATCTTCCCTTGTGTCATGGCGGCGATGAACGTCGATCCGGCGCCCACCGGCAACGTCGTGAATTCACTGTACTTGACGCCGCCACGCGCGGCGAGATACTGGGTCAGGAAATTGGTTGACGACCCGAGGCCCGTCACACCCAGGGTCTTGCCCTTGAAGTCGGCCGGCGACTTGATGGCTGCGGACGCCGCTTTCGACACCAGGATGACTTCGCCGGGGGCCTGGCTGAACTGCACCACCGATTCCACCATCTTGCCGCGCGCCTGGAGGTCAATCGTGTGGTCGTAGAATCCGACGACGCCCTGGGCTGCGCCGGACAGCATTTCCGTTTCGGCATTGACGCCGGCCGGCTCACTCAGCAGTTCGATGTCGAGCCCGGTTTCCTTCAGGTAGCCGAGCTGCTCAGCCAGCTTGGCGGGCAGGTAGATCTGCTTTTCCATCCCGCCCACCATGATCGTGATTTTCTCGGCGGCGGATGCCTGCCCGGCGAGCAATGCGAACGTGACGGCAGCCAGGGTTTTGTATGGAACGGTCATGTTGTCTCCTTAGTGATTATTGTCGTGGCCGGGGTGCCGCCCGATGCGAGGTCCCCGGCTCATCTACATTACTGCCGTCCGCTCAGAAACGGAAGCGCAAACCCGTGGCAAGTTCAAACTGGGAGTCGGCGCCATGCGCCTGCGCGGCCTTGTAGCTGCCGTCCGTGCTGAGGTAGTCGGACGCCAGGTACAGTTCGGTACGCTTGTCGAAGTGATAGAAGACCGAGCCGTACACCGTTTTGCGCTTGCCGGTTGCGGTGGCTTTGGCCGCCGACGTATCGGCATACGCGTTCAGCACGAAGCCGCCGCCATTGACCGCCGCGTTGGTCGCGTTCATCGTCTGCCAACCCAGTTCGTAATCGAAGTGGCCGGCAGGCGTGAACTTCGTGGAGATCGTGTAGGCGTTGTCGTGGCGATCGCCGAGGGACGCCGGTTGTTCCGCCGTGTAGTGGACGTAGCCTGCGTTCACGCGCACGATGCCGATCTTGTAGTTGCCGCCGACCGAGTAGGACGTGTGCGTAAAGTCGTTGACCACGGCGGTGTTGTAGAAGCCGGACACGTTCACGTCGCCGCCATTGTAGGCGAGGGCGACCGACTTGGTGCTGCCCTCACGGTTGTTGCCCGGTTCGCCGCCGACCTGGTAACCCAGGCCTGCCATCAGTTTGCCGTAGCTCTTCTTCCACACGATGCCCTTGTCGTAGCGCGTACCGGTGGCGCTGCCGGAGTAGAAGATGAACTGCTTGAAGTTATTGTTGTTGGTGTAGCCGCCTTCGTCGTAGGTCACGCCGGCGCTGCCGTAGGCGTCGCCGTAGATCTTCGAGAATTCACGTGCGAGCGTGTTCTGGCGGCCAAAGGTCAGCTTGCCCAGCGTGGGGCTTTCCAGGCCCAGCCACGCATCGCGGTTGAACAGGACGCCCGGGGTATCCATATTGCCGGTGGGGAGTTCGTATTCGCTCTCGAGCTTGAAGATCGCCTTCAGCCCATCCGTATTCGGCAGCAAGTGCTCGCCCTCGAGGCCCCAGCGGTTGCCGCTGAACCAGGCCACCGACATGTCGTTCTGCGTATGGCCGGCGGCATCGGCATTGGTTTTGCGACTCATGCTCAGATCGATCAGCCCGTACAGGCGGACGATGTCGCCACCGTGGCGGTAGACGAGGCCACCCGAACCCACGGAGCTCGCGCCCAGAGGGTCGACCTGGTGGCCTGCATCGGCGCCCGCGGTCGTGGCGTCGGTCGCAGCGGTCGTGCGGCCGGAGGCGCCATTGTCGGCGGCGGCCTGGGACTCGCGCACTGCCATAGCCTGCTGCACTTGGGCCAACGCCTGTTGCGCTTGCTTTGCTGCCAGCTGTGCATCTGCGGCCGCCTGTTGCGCTTTCAGCAGGGCATCCTGCAATTCAGGCACGGATTGTGTCTGCGCCTGCGCTGCTGCGCCGAGCGTGCCGAGAACGGCGATTGCCATCAGCTTTTTCATAAGGTCTCCATCGTTTTTTATAGGTAAGGGGCTGTAGCCTTGGTGCTTCAGGCATACCGAACTCACTATAGGAATGGCAAGCCTACTAAATGCCTACAATAAATTTCTGTCTAAAAATTAATTTGTAGGGCTTGCTGTATGCGGGTGCAGAGGACATGATTAACGCGATGAAACTTTTACTCACGGAAGACAATCGCGACCTGTCCGCGTGGCTGACCCGGCTCCTGAACCAGTCGGGCTACGCCGTCGAACAGGCGTTCAGCGGTGAAGAGGCTGATCATTTGCTGCGCACGCAGACGTATGATGCGATCCTGCTCGACCTGACCTTGCCGCAGCTGAGCGGGCAGATGTTGCTGCGCCGGCTGCGCGGCCAGAACAATGGCGTGCCGGTCCTGATCATCAGTGCCCAGGATTCACTGCAGGACATCGTCGAGCATCTGAACCTGGGTGCCGACGACTACCTCGCGAAGCCGTTCGACATCCAGGAACTTGAGGCTCGGCTGCGCTCGTTGTTGCGTCGCGCCAGCGGCAACGCGAACCCGACGGTCAGTTGCGGCAACCTGCATTACGACAGCAACTCGAAGATCTTCCGCGTCCGGGACCGGATACTGCAGCTGACCCCGCGTGAGCACGCGGTTCTCGAAACCCTGCTGCGCAAGGTCGGCAAGACGGTCTCTAAGCACGACCTGGCCGACAGCCTGGTCATCCTGAACGATATGGTCACGCCCAAGGCGCTCGAGGTCTACATCGTCCGCCTGCGCAGGAAGCTGGAAGACAGCGGTGTCGCAATCATCACGTTGCGCGGACTCGGCTACATGCTGAGCGCGATCGAGCCCTGAGATGCACAGCCTGAAATCGCGCCTGGCGACATGGGTGTTCCTGCCGATGCTCGTTTGTTCGGCAATCGACCTTGTCGTTACCTACCGCAGCGCCGACCGTGTGGCGGCCGAAGTACAGCGCCAACTGTTGAGGGGATCGGCGCGGATCATCGCCGAGCAGATGGCGGCCGACGGCGCTGCCACCAACGGCGCGCCGCCGGCCGCGTTCGAACTGTTCGCCGACGAAAATCAGGATCGTGTGTTCTATGCCGTGCGCAGGTCCGATGGCCGGCTGATCGACGGCGACGCAGCGCTGACGGCGCCGCCGCTGCTTGGTCCGGGCGAGCAGGAGAGTTATTTCAAGAGCCGCGTGCGCGGCGATCCCGTTCGTGTCGTCGCCTACGGCCAGGATCTGCGGGACGGCGGGCATATCACGGTCGAGGTGGCGCAGACCATGCGGGGCCACGCCGCGCTGCGCAAGCGGCTTTTCCTGATGACCGCGCGCGAGCATCTGGTCCTGCTGGCCTTGGTGTTAATTGCGCTTGTCGTCGCGTTGCGCTGGACCTTGCGTCCGTTGATGCAGTTCAGTGAACGCGTCGCCCGTCGCCAGCCGGGCTCGCTCGAACAATTGGACGCGGCCGCGGTGCCGCGAGAGTTGCTGCCCGTGATCGGTGCGCTGAACGGCTACGTGGTGCGACTGGATCAGACGTTGTCCGCCTATGAACGGTTCGTGGCCAGCACCGCTCATCACCTGCGCACTTCGTTTGCCATCCTGACTTCCCAGCTGAACTACGGCATGCGGGACGAGCGCGTGGGGCCGGAGCAGAAGGCGCTGCTGGCCGCCATGCAGAACACGACGGTGCAAGGCACCAAAGTCATCAATCAACTGTTGATCCTGGCCAGCATTGAACAAGGGCGCCAACATGCCGCTCCCGAGCAGCCTCCGCCGTCTACCGTGCTGAGCGAAACTGTCACTTCGGTGATCGAGGAGCTTGCGCCGTTGGCGCAGCGCTACGATGTCGAACTGGGCCTGGACGCGTCCGACGACGGCCTGGTCCTGGCGGCGGCGCCTCATCTACTGCGCGAGATCACGTTCAACCTAATCGACAATGCGATCAAGCACATGGAGGGGCCAGGCTCGGTCAGCGTGCGCATTCAACGCGCCGGCGATTGCGCACTGCTGCGTATCGTCGATACCGGCCCCGGTATCGACGATACGCATCTGGATCGCGTATTCGAGCGCTTCTACCGTGCCAATCCGGGCAAGCCGAACAGCTTCGGGTTGGGGCTGTCGATCGTCAAGGAGATCTGCGATTCGTTGAATGGAGAGATCAGGATGGGGGCGGGAGAGCAGGGCAGAGGATTGCAGGTCGACGTCAGGCTGCCATTGGCGGCCGCAGGAATGACAAGTGAAACTCAAGCGCCGAGTAGGCAGGATTTGCGTGAACTTTCCTGAGCCTGTCGCCGCACAGCATTCACTTGCCAGGGATCGGCTTCTCGGCAATCCGTGGTGCCGTGGGGAGCGGGGCCTGGTAGAGAAGAGCACACATTCATATCGTGGAGTTGATACCTTTCATGTCTAACCAGGAACTTGTTCTACGCCGCCATATGCGCGAGATATGGATCGCACGCGCTGCGATCGTTGTCACGGCGGCGCTCAATGCGTTTCTCATCAATGATCTGACGGCCTTCCCATGGTGGCTTGCGTCGGTGGTCGAATTGGCTTTGCTGGTGCCGCTGTCGGTCGCTACCGCTTGGACGCATACCCAGATGTTGCGCGCTACGAGCTCGCACCACTGGACCTTGATTCATCATCGGCGCCGCAAGATTCGTCAGGCTGCAATCGTACTGACGATGGTAATCACGCTCATCAATTTTCAGGCGCTGTTCGGCGTACTGAAGGCACTTCTTTACGGTGCCAAAGGAACCACCGGGCAAAGCCTTCTCATCGACGCATTGAACATATGGCTGACGAACATCGTCGTATTTGCGTTGTGGTTCTGGAACATGGACCGTGGCGGTCCGGCGGCACGCGACTTGATCAAACAACCGGTCGCCGATTTGATGTTCCCTCAAATGAACGCGGATTGCCCCGGGTACGGGACGTGGACGCCCGGCTTTTTCGATTACGTCTTCGTGTCGTTCACGAATGCGACGGCGTTTTCGCCGACCGATACGCTGCCGCTAACGGTGCGCGCCAAGCTGCTGTTCATGGTGGAGTCGTTTGCGTCCTTGCTCACTGTTGGCCTCGTGGCCGCGCGGGCAGTCAACATCCTGTCATAGCGCCCGACTAGCCTTCCATGCGCGGCGGACGTGACTCAACTCCGGACAAAGTTTTTTATGGAAGCGGTGCGTGGACGAGATCAAAACTGCCGCGACATTGGCCGCGACGTCGATCGATGGCGCGGAATTCGACGCCGCGATCCCCGCAGTGCGGCAGGTCTTCTGGAGCCCGAGCACCAGCGAATGAAAGCAGAGGCCGCGTTACGGAATAATCGCTGAAATCGCCGCGCCGATGCCGATCAGCGCAGCGCCTGCGGCACCCCACAATAGCCATCGCCGCCGCGTCAGAACGGTGATCGCGGCCAGTGCGATGCCGATCTGGAGAAAGCCCAGCGCCAGGGCGAGACGCTCGTGTGGGTGCAGTTTCGCGTCCGATTCGCGCGCCAGGCGCTGCGATTCCCCCTCGAGGCGTCTTGCTTCGCTCTGCACTTCGAGACGCTGTTTGTTCTCGAGATCGCGTTCATCGATGAAGCGCTGGCGCACCGTCGGATCCGTCGCGAGCGCCGCTAGGCCGTTGGCAATGTGGGACTTGGTCGATTTCGATTGGTAGTAGGCCCATTGGTCACTGGCTCGGGTCTGCAGAAGGATGCTCTGGTTTTTAAGGACCAGGGCTTCTGTCTGCGCGTTTCCGCTTGCATAGTTGACGATTGCGCCGACGGTCGAGAGTACCGCCGTCATCAGGGCAATACGCTGGGCCAGCGGGTCGCGCTGTTCGACCGCGTGTTCAACGGCGTGGTTGTGGGGGCCTTCGATTTCGAAATCGTCATCCATTCGAGCTCCTTCAGTCCGGGTGGCCAATCCAGTCACGAAGCGTTACTGGCGGGTCCGGTGCCCGGTACCAGCGCATGATATGCGCGAACGACCACACATAAATGACGTTCATGTAATTATTGCGAAGTCGTAATGTCGGCGAAACGATCGTCGGTGCCGCGTATTCGGCGGAAGCACGCTTGACTCAATAGCTGCCGCGCCAGGCCATTTCAATCGACCTTGGCCCAGGACTCACGGCAAAGCTGGAGCGCCTGTCCTGGCTCTGCGCGTGCCACAACCAGCCGCCCACTGCATAGCCGAGGACACCGCCGGCGACGACATCCGACACCCAATGCTGGCGGTCTGCGGTCCTGCCCAGCGTACCGATCGCGGCCACGCCGTAGAGCCATGGGGCATTGTATTCCTGCGCCAACGGCGTGATCGCCGCAAAGGCCAGCGTGCTGTGGTTCGAGGGGAAAGACGCATCAGAGCGGTTATGTGTCTTGCTGAACGGCCCAAGCTCCTCGTCCGGGCGTGCGCGACCGACCACGCGCTTCGTGGCAATCGAGACCGCACCGGCTGCAGCCATAGACTCCAGTGCGACGATGCCAGCGTTTTCCGCTCGGGCGTCGCCGAACAGCAGCGCGGCGCCAGCGGCGCCCGCGAATAGGACGGGGGAGGCGTTGCCCAACTTGCTCCAGTCGCGCATGAATGAGGAATTCGCGTGCCGCTTCATGAAATGGTCAACTGGCTTGTCCAGCAACGCGCTCGCGAGAATGGCGCCCGCGCCCAGCATCGTACCCTTGACCGACTGGGGCAACGTCGGCGTCGTGGACACCGACTGCTCCAGGCGCCAGCGGAATTCGGGCCACGGATTGGTCATCGGACGTACGGGCGGATTCACGGAAGGGAGGTTCTGCTCGTCGCGACGTTCGGCAAAGTTCCCGAGGCCGTCGTATGCCGTCATGTCACGACGCGGCTGCTCCATCATGTCGTACAGGTCGCCAGGACTCGCCACCATCTGCCCGACGTCGCGTGTCCATGGCGACAATGCGACACTTGCCGTGTTCTGACTGTCGGCAGGCAGCATGATGTTCAGTGGTACCGACAGGAACACGCCCTTGTCGTTGTACGGTTTGTCCGGCGTACCGGGATTCGTGATGTCCTTGCCGTTGGTCCGCGAATACCACGCGCCGATCTCGACACCGGACTGGAAACGACGTTTGAACTCGAGCCTGACGCCATCGTCCTTGGCGAGGAAGCGTCCGACGCGCGCCGTCGCCGTCACATCGTAGGGCAGCTTGTAATGGATGGCGGCGAGGGCGCTGACGGTCTGGTAATCGCGCTTGTCGAACCAGCCTTTGAAGCCCCGTTGCTGGAGAGCGTCGGCGGTCAGATCGGTGGCCCAACGGCTGTCCTTCGGCAGGTACAACACTTGGCCGCCGACACCGCGGAACATCTCTTCGTACAGGCCAGCGGAGCCGCGCGCGTACACCCGCTCGTCCAGCATCGCGTACTTGTTGAGCAGCAGGCGGTTCAGTTTGACGCGGCCGCCGCGCTTATAGTCGGCGATGTCGGTGCGCACGTGCGGAAGGAGGCTGTTCGATGGCTGCGTGACGGCGGTGACGTCCTGGAGGACCGTCAATTTCATATCACTGTTCAGGTACAGACCTTCGGCCAGCCGCCGGTCGTAGATGGCATCGCCCCAGAATTCGTAGCGTAAAAATCCGCTGGGGTCGTTGAAGAAGAACGACATCTTGGGAACCAGCTTGAAGCGGTTCGCCTCCTTGTCTTCGGACGCGACCTGCACGAGGCTGCCTTCGCGTCCGACCTGCATGGACAGGCCCTCTTCCTGGTCACGTACCGCAGCGAGCAGCCCCAGGTCGTCGCCAATCCTGTCCGAGGGCTGGGCATAGCGCACTTCGACCGTTTGCAGGAACGCGTTGCGGTCGGCCAGCCCTGTCAGGTAATCGCTCAAGCGTTGAAGATCACGGAATTCATAGGTCGCGATCGGTTGTTCGAGCTTGGTATAAGTGACCTCGATTTTCTCCGTACCTTGTGGGGCGAATGCTAGCGCTGTGCGCACGGCGCGCCCCACCGCACGGCCCATGTTCGAGATGCGGTTATTGGTGAGGACCAGTCTGAGCGTCGTGGCGTCCAGCCCGACGCGGACGTTTCTGAAGTCCTGTTTGACCAGCGCTTGCACCAGCTCCGTGCCATGCGTGCCATCGTTCTTCCACTCATCGACGGACACCCGTGCCGGCGCATCCTTGGGATTGAACGGCGCCGGCTCGTACAGTTTCGGGACGAATTCGCGCTCGGCGAAGGGAATGCTCAAATAGGTATTGAAACTGAAGTGGTCACGCTGGCGCGCGACCTGGGCACCAAGCCATCCCCAGCGATATTCGAGGCCGATTGCTGGACCCTTCCGGCGCCTGTCGGCACCAGTCTCGGTGGCACGAAAGTCATGCTGATAGTCGGTCGCATCGTATTCGGCGACGACGGCCCATCGTGGCGTCGCGATGGGGGCCCAGCGCATCCCGGCAAACAATCCGTTAGGACGTGTGCGCCCATACCCGACGCTGGCCTCCACGTTGTGAGCGGTACCGAAGCTCTTCGATGCGACCAGGTATTCTCCCTTGAACAGTCGGGTTCCTTGAATGTCGTTCGAGCCGAACGAGAGTGCAGGCAGACTGTCTGTCTCGTCGAACAAGCGCAGCTTCAGTCCGACCTGCTTGTCCTTGTAGCGTCCATAATTACTTCCGTAAGCACCGCTGACGTTCGTGAAACCTGGAATACCGCTGATGCTTTCGTATCGCGCGACCATTTGCAGGAAGGGCAGGAGGGTCGCGGATAGCCAGACCGGTGTGTAGGGTTGGTCGTGGCCGATGCCGAGACTCGTCGTTCCGTCGGCCTCGACCCAGGCGCTGGGCATGTTGATATAACCCGATTGCCCTTGAATTGTCGGCGTTGCCGCATACGCGTTGACAACGTCAAGGATGAGTAAACCGTACAAGGACAACTTGACAGGCAATCGGGAGGAACGCTCGGGCATCTGGACTCAAAAAATATCATGACTGTTGAAAGGAGTTCCACGCCGGTCAGGTGGGTCTGAAGTCAGCGGGACGGGCGCGCACCGCCAGGGGCACGAAAACCGGTCGATACATCGCAGTGCAGCATCCTAAGGTGGAATTACCTAAGAGGAAGTTACGATTTGGTCATGTGCTGTGTTTTGCTGCACCCTGGTCCGATCGAAAATGTCGGCTTGTTCGATGAGCGCGCAAGAAAATAGCCGCGCACCGCGGCCATCACGGTGACGTCAACCGGCGGTCAGGCGATTCGCCGCGCCTTGAGGGCCTGCGGCAACGTCTGCTTGCGTTTTGCGTACCATTTTTTTGCGGCCTTGATGTGGCGGATCAGGGCTTCGTTCAGAGCGTCGCACTTGCCATGGAACTTCAGCAGCAGCGCTGCCAGGCTGCGCGTGCGGTGCAGGAGAACATGGCCGCGTGACCTCAAGATGTGAGTCGAGCGAAATTCGGCATTCGGCGTACCGTAGCCGTAGTCGATCAGCTGGAGGGGGCAATTGGCGAGCACGTCCATCACCGCGATGTGGACCGCGCTCATGCCCACCGATAAGGGCAGGTATTTCTGTTTGCAGCAGATTTTGTGGACGTGCCAGACGCTTGATGAGCGTGACCCGAGCACGACAGCGACGTCTTCGTCGCCACAGCGGATCACATACGACAGCAGGAGACCGTGACGAGCAAGGTTCTCCAGACGCACCTGTTCGGCATCACGTGCACCGCCCAGGGAACCGGTGACTGCGATCATGGCATCGAGGAGGGACGCAACTTGGCCGGGCTGCTCGATACGGTGTACTTGCAGCGGACCGGCTGCCTCCGTCAACAGGCGGATCTGGCGCGACAGGTTGTAGCGCTTCTTGGCGCTGAATTTTTGCAGATAGGCCTCGACGCTATCAGGCAGAGGCTGCGTATGGCATGGACGCCATCCATTCAAGACATGAGTGGAGACGCCTGCGCAGCATGGCAACACGACACTCGTTTCTTCCGGCATGGCTTGCATGTACAGTGCGTCGCAATGCGCATAACGTGCGAGCAGTTCCGCCACAACGAATTCGACGAGCCCTTGCTCCGTCGGGTCCAGAAGTGGCACGCTGCCCAGGATCTGACAAGCACGCATCGTCCGTTTGAACAGCGATACCGAACCGAATCGGAAGTCGAGATCGCAGCCGAGCGTGCGGACCGGTACGAATCCGACGATAGCGTAATCGGTGCGGCGGCGGATGACGAACAGTTCATAACTCGCTTCCTGCCCGCTATCCATGTCGATCAGGTAGTTGAAGAATTGAGGCGATTGGTACAGGGTTTCAGGACCGGTCGCCTCGTCAAGCATCCGATACCACGCATCCAGAATATCCGGACGATCGTAATAAGCAGTCGCGACGTTCAGTTCGTACCGATCCGTGTTCCGCGTCGTGCCGACGTCGATGATTGCATGTCCAGATGTTGACCGGTTGGTTTCGCCGGCCCCCTTGGGGAATGCGAGCGGACTCTCGCGCAGAGCGGGGTGTGCAAAACGCCCGCGATTACCGGCGAATTTCGCCGTCGGGACGGGTTTCACGATATTCATCGATACCTTCGCAACTAGGAAGTCAACTGGAAGGCCGATAGTATATTGACGAGTCCTGGTGCCCCGCGAAGCTTGCAAAAATGTAATCTATGGGCGCGAACGTCGATGATTGCGAGCGCAAAACCGGACAACACTCAACAATGTCCGCGATTGGCACGTTCAAGGGGCATCCCGTGCCGCCGCAACAACCGTGGGACGTGGCGCTGCGCTAGGTTGCGCGCTTGAAAACAAGGGTCGTGTTGGTTCCACCGAACGCAAACGAATTGCTGATCGCGGCCTCGAGTGTCGGCGCCGCATGGCCCGGCTCACGCACCAGCGCGACCTCGCAGTCGGCGTCCTGCTCATCACAATGCATGTTGGGCGGTATGGCGCCGCGGTATAGCGCCAATATGGTGACGATTGATTCGAGCGCACCCGCCGCACCCAACAGATGGCCGTGCATGGACTTCGTCGAGCTCACCGCCAGGTTGCCGATCGCGTCTCCCCATACGCATTCAAGTGCTTTGCACTCGACCACATCGCCGATGCGTGTCGCGGTGCCATGCGCGTTGCAGTAGCCGATGTCGCTCGGCTTCAACGCGCTGTTGCGCAAAGCGGCCGTGATGGCGCGCACCTGGCCGGTGACGTCGGGTTTGGTGAGATGGGTCGCATCGCACGACACACCGCTGCCCGCAAATTCCGCATAGATGCGCGCGCCTCTGGAAAGTGCGGCGTCATAGGGCTCGAGCACCACGAAGGCGGCTCCTTCGCCGAGGACGAGGCCTGTCCGGTCAGTGCTGAAGGGGCGGCACGCCCTCCACGGTTCGTCGTCGACCCGCGCCAAGGTTTGTAGCGCGTGCCAGGCACGTATGGCTCCCGGTACGAGCAACGCTTCGCTCCCGCCGGCGAGGGCGCAATCGACTTCGCCATAGGCGACTGCCTTGGCCGCTTCGGCGAGCGCCACCGCCGACGACGCACAGGCGATGGAGTAGGTGTACACCGGACCGTGCAGTTTTTCGCGCATCGCCACATGTGCTGCCGGCGCGTTCGGCATGAAGGCGGGCACCGACAACGGGGGCACGCGTCCCGACGCGTAGTGGCTGCGGAATGACTCTTCGACTGCCATGGCGCCGCCCATACCGGTGCCGACGTACACGCCAGTCCCAGCGTCAAGCGTGGCGATGCCCGCGTCGTCGCGGGCCATCTGCGCGGCAGCGACGGCGATCTGGCTAACGCGATCCACGCCTGCGAGCTGCAGCCGCGTAAACCAGCGTGTCGCGTCGAACGGTGCACGTGCCACCGCGGCCGCTGGCGCGTCTCCATCATCTCCGAGCGCGACCGCCGAGCGACCTGCAAGCAAATCGTCGAATACGTCGAGCGGAGCATCGCCGTGTGGCGAGACCAGTCCGATACCGGTGATCGCGACCCTGCGCTTCATGCCTGTTGTGACAAGCGCAGGTCGTCAATGGCCATCGACAGTTCCCTCAGTGTGTTGATGTTCTCCGGCCGGTCGGGAAACTTGATGTCGAATTCTTCTTCGATCGTGAACAGGAGTTCCGCCAATGCCAGGGAGTCCAGCCCGTATTCCGGCAGTGGAAGGTCGGGCTGAAGCGATGCCTTGTCGATATCGAATTTGTCGTGAAGCAGCTGTGTGAGTTGTTCTATCGTGCTCATATTGAATTCGTAGCGATACGGTTAAATGGACATGTCAGACATGGGCGAACGCGGGATCATCCTTCATGGCAGCGTCGGCGTTGGCCGAGACACGTCGGCAAAAGCGGTCGAGCAGGACGGGGATCTGCTGACGCTCATTATCAATCGTGATCATGTGATAACTGTTTTCCAGGACGACCAGTTCTTTGTCGACCTGTGGCAACGCGTCAAAGAGCCGCCTAACGCTGCCGAGGCTGGTGATTTCATCTTCGCGCGCATGGATCATCAAGATGGGACAGCTCAGCTCTTGCAAGCGCACCCTGACGTCGTTCGCCATGCGCTCGGCCTCGCGCAATGCGCGTAGCGGTACGCGCGCGGGACCCGCCGCCGAGTGTTTCCTTTCATGGAGTTCGCGGGCAATCCACTCGCGGATCCGCGCGTTCTTCACGCCGTACGGTTCACGCTCGGCGACCGAGAAATAGCGATCCAGGCCACTCCAATACCCGATGTGGCGAAGGTGACGAATGGGCGACAGGCCCCACCCATCGAAGTCGAAGCTGGGCGACATCAGCACGAGTCCCGCGATCCGCTCGGGCGCCTGGAGCGCCAGCGCGGCGGCCAGTACGCCACCCATGCACAGTCCGCCGAGTATCACCGGCGCGTTGCCGGGGACTTTGCTATTGATCACGTCGCTGCCTGCAGCACGCCAGCGCCGCCAGTCCGGCGCAACCCCGCTGGCGAGTGTGTATCCAGGAACCGTCGCCGCTTCGTATGGCAGACCTTTGCTGCGTAGGGAGTGCGCGATCAGCCCGAACTCTTGCGGCGACGATAGCAAACCGTGAAATCGCAAAATGTTCGCAAGCGAAGGATTAGGCGGGGCTCTCATCTACATGGTTAGGCGATACAGGGTTGGCGACGTGCCAACAGTTGTCAGTACAGTATCGCAGATCACAGCGTTCATGAAATGAGTACACCCATTCTTTATCATTACATCTCGGTAATGTGACGGCGCGACGGGGTGCAAAGACACTACGGTTCAGCTCGTTTGCTGCGGCTTGATCGCCGTCGAAAATGCTTGGTGGGTACAGCATTACGGTCTGTCCATCTGTCGTCGGCTGCCATATTCCAGACATAATCCTTCAATAACCTTTGGCGATCTTAACCACAGTTGGAGTGCGTATGATCGGAACCAAAAGGCAACCTTTCGTTATTGTCGGTGCCGCCGTGTTATTCGGTCTCGGGCTCGTCGCCTGCGGAGGCGGCGGATCGTCCACCAGCAACTCGACATCCGGTTCTTCGAACAGTCCTGCCGGCCTCCAGGGTATCAAGCACGCGTTATTGATCAGCATCGACGGCTTGCACCAGCAGGATCTAGCCGCGTGCGTCGCGGCGAACACCTGTCCGAACATTGCGAGCCTTGCCGACACCGGCGTCACCTACACCGGCGCGAACACGCCGGGCCTGTCCGACTCCGTTCCAGGGCTAGCCGCGCTTGTGACGGGAGGCAGTCCGAAAAGTACGGGTTTGTTCTACGACGATATCTATGACCGGAACCTGTACGCGGGGACGGACACGACCTGCACGGCCCAGCAGGGCGTGGAGGTGTTGTTGCAAGAGCAGACCGGCGTGGATGCCTTTAATGGTGGCGCGCTGACCCATCTCGACGGCGGCGGCGATTTCAACCCCCAGCAGATTCCGCGCATGAAGAACGCGACACGCGGCTGCGTGCCCGTCTATCCGCATAACTTTATCCAGACGAACACGATCTTCGAAGTCGTTCGCCAGAATATTCCGGGGGCTTTCACTGCCTGGGCGGACAAACATGCGTGGGGGACCGATTGGGTCAACGGTCCGTCGGGGACCGGCGTCATGGATCTTGCCCGCACCGAGATCAATTCCGATTTCAATACCGCACGAGGCCTCGCGAGCGCGGCAGGCTATGACTTTACAAGCACGCCGACCCAGACCAAGGTGTTCGATCATTACCACACTCAGATCATCCTGAACCAGATCGACGGGCTCGATTCGACTGGCGTGGTCAGTGCCGCAGCGGGCGGCTCGCTCAAGAGCAACAAGATCCCTGTCCCGACATTGTTCGGTACGAATTACCAGACCCTGAGCGTTGCTCAAAAAGCGCTGAACGCGAACGGTGGTGGTTATAAGGGTTGTGGTGCAAACGTGCAGCTCGGCTAGAATGGTGGACTTTGCCCAGCATGCGTAATCGTCCAAGGAAGACTGACCTGTTCAAGGGTCGGCACTTCGAGCAGGAAATCATCATTCTTTGCGTACGTTGGTACCTGCGCTACAAGCTGTCCTATCGTGACTTGGTCGAGATGATGGCCGAGCGCGGCCTGTCGGTCGCTCACACGACCATCCTGC
>Ga0209563_100112_pt1 | contig 136524 bp, 131 predicted proteins | sample AraplaCvi_mMF_r2_FD_184271 | JGI IMG/M metagenome (GOLD analysis project Ga0209563, IMG submission 184271) | Arabidopsis root microbial communities from North Carolina, USA - plate scrape CL_Cvi_mMF_r2 (SPAdes) (version 2) | ecosystem: Host-associated > Plants > Roots > Endosphere | place: USA... | reverse complement strand
TGAAGCTGTAGAAGAGTCGATCTTGCATGCTGCCACCTTGACCCATCATCTGCGTTCTCCTCGATGAAACGATGCAGGAACACTAGGTCATCAGCCGCAGATTTCCATCGGGTTTTTCAACAGAATCGGCCGAGACCTGCCCATCGAGCTGCTTCTGGATTGACCTCTCACTGCGTAGCGGATGTGCAGGGCGCCGCGCCGCGCTGCCCCGCCTCAACTGACCGCTTCCGGGTGATCAATACGCGCAGTTCGCAAGCGCCACCGGGTCGCGTGCGGACATCGCACTTGCGGTGGGTCCGTTCGTAGGAGGTGTGCTCATTGCTCACGTGGGGTGGCGCAGTATTTTTCTCATCAACCTACCCATCGGAATGCTCGGGCTCCCTCCCGCCTCGCGTCTACGCCACGCTATAGACTGTCCTACAAAATCAGACGCGGTCAGGGAGGTCGTGTGCCAATCAATCTAACTCCGTTTGGAGCGACAGACCCGCTGTGGACCGGGAATACCTGGGAAGTGCCTGACGAGGACACCCTCGCAAAGTGGATTGCTTGGGTGGCGATTGGCCAAGCTCTTCACGTTGCAGACATTCTTCACTCCGTGAACCCAAGCGGGACCCCACCGACGAATGACGCGGCGAAAGCAGACGCGGTAGAGCTCCTAACCGTGCATGGCGCAGACCCGTGGCACCGAGACGGGTGGATGTTCCAGGTTATGTCGTGGCTCGCTGCCCATTTGAATGCGCCAGGCGCCCTAATCGCGCTGCCGCACTTGATTCCCGCCGAGAAGGGCCTCGATGGCCTCGAAATACTGCTCGACGCGTCTCAAGACGTTGTCGCGACAATAATTTTCGAAGACAAGGCGACTCAAAACCCGAGAGCCACCGTTCGAGATGGCGTTTGGCCAGAGTTCGTCAAATTCGAGTCCGGGCATGGGGTCAACAGACTCACGCAACAGGCCTCCGGAATCTTGGCTGCCGCGCAGCATCCGAACCCTACGGCAGCTGTGAACAAGATTTCGTGGAATACAACTAGGCGCTATCGCATCAGCATTACCGCCAGCAAAAGCACGCCAGCTTCACGCAAGAGTCTCTTCAAGGACTATGAAACGACCGTTCAAGGTCACGTCGACCGACGAAAGGCAGAAGTGTTCGTGGTCGGCGACGTTAGAGCATGGATGGCGAATCTAGCCGCCAAAGCAATCGCCGAAGTGGCGACGTTTTAAGGTCGGGAGTGCTTTGCGATGTTTGACCCTTCAACCGAAGACTTGATTCGGCGCGCTCCCGCTCTTGATGGACTGGACAACAGCCAGCTTTCGAAAGAGTTCACCCGGATATACACGACCATCGTTGCAGCGCGTATGCGGCTGCGTGACTTGGCTTCCCAAGCGGACCAAGCGGGCGAGACAAGAGCGGAGACGCTCGAAGGCGTCGCCAAAGAGATGAAATTTCTAAGGGAGCTTGCGAGCACCCAAGAGGCACTCATTTCCGTCAGTCCTTCTCGCGAAGACCGCCGCTCTGCGGCATTTGTCGCTGGAACTGCGCACTACGTTCTCCTTCAGGCTGAACGCATCGCTGGGGAGAAGCTTCCTTCCCGCCTTGAAGCGGATTACGTGTCGCCTGAGGTATCTGCGACGGTTTTGTTCATGATTGCTGGAGCGAGCGCCGATGCCGCCGAGATGGCCCGAGAGATTGAAGAAGGCCCCTCTGTGGGAAATCTCCATCGGGCGCCGCTCTTGTCCGCCATCCGGCGATTTGCTCAAGGTGACCTCGGCAACATCCAACCTCAATCAGAGTTCAGTAGCGCCGACAGCAATGGCCGCCCAGGCATCGAGCGGGCAATCGACGCTCTATACCATCTGATTCACAACGGACTTTCTGCACTAGCCGCCCGGATGCTTGGCGATGGGGATGCAAGTGGAGAGACACAATTCGCGCAAGTGGAGGCGCTGTCAAGCCGAAAGGTGGACAGTCCGCCTCAAGCTCAGCCAATAGTTCGGGTCTTCGCTGGGCCGCGACACCTAGCGGTGTTACTCAAGATTCTCGCCGGTGACTTCCCAGAGGCTAGTGTTGCCAACCTCAGCCCCCCCAGCGGCAGCGACTCAACTCGGTGGCGGCGCGGAGTTCGCTACATCGCGCGCCGTCGTCCATACCTTTGGCCAAACCACCTCGATGCCATTCGAAGTGGATACCTAGACATCGGAACATCCGCTGCAATCAGTTTTCCGACTGGCGCCGGGAAGTCAACGCTGTCTGAGCTAAAAATCCTCGCCACACTCAGCAAGCAGTTGGATGTGGTGTTTCTGGCTCCAACCCTATCGCTCGTCGACCAAACCGCGCGAGTCCTAGACGCTGCGTTTCCTGATGCGGAGGTCGAACGGGAGTACGCCAGCGACGACCCATTCGGATTCGAAGCTGTCCGTCTTCCGCCAATCACCGTCATGACGCCTGAGCGCTGTCTCGCGTTGATGGGCTTTGAACCGCGACTATTCGAGAGCGTTGGCCTCATTGTCTTCGATGAATGTCACCTGCTGCATGCAATCGACACTGAGCGAGGAAAACGAGCCGTTGATTCCATGCTCTGCGTGCTCAATGCCGTGGAGCTAGCTCCGAAGGCCGACATGCTGATGCTCTCGGCCATGATGAGCAATGCAACTCAAATTGCGGGATGGCTTGAGAGCGTCATGAATCGGCCGTGTCTTGCACTATCCATGAGTTGGAAGCCGACGCGACAGGTGCGCGGATGCCTTGTGTATCCGCGTTCCGAGGTCGACACGTTGACAGCCCTCGCGAAGTCATTGAAGTCCTCTGCGACAACGGCGGCGCCGCCTGAAAAGGCAAAGCGAAAGATGATGGCTCGGCCACAAGGCTTCTTCGGTCTTAAGCAGACTTGGGACACATCGGACCGGGTTGACTACGCACTGCTTCCCTTGCTTGACCGGCCCGTTCAATTGGCGCTCAGTAAGTACTGGAAACTGACGCCCAATGCGAACAACGTCGCATCGGCCATTGGGTCTGCCGCCGTCGACCACAGTTCCTCTCGGGTGCTCAAGACACTCGTTTTCTGCCAGACGACGGTCAACGCGAATAGCACTGCCGAGTACACGAGGGAGCGACTGGGAAAGAACGCAATCCTGCTGACAGCTGAGGAAAATCAACTCTTCGACCTTGCCTTACAAGAAGTTGGCTCCGCAGACAGCCTATACATTGAAGTTTCCGCCAAGAAGGAAGTGACTTCATCGGCGTTACCGCATCACGCCCGGCTACTACCTGCGGAGCGACATCTGCACGAGTCGCTGTATCGTCGCAAAGACGGCATCCATTTTTTGGCCGCGACGTCAACGCTTGCGCAGGGAATGAATCTGCCTAGCCAGATTGTTCTGATTGCAGGAGACAGCCGCTTCGATGCCGCAAACAACCAACTCGAACGCCTCGAGGCCCATGAGCTGCTGAACGCAGCGGGTAGAGCAGGACGAGCCGGCGAAAGTTCGTATGGGTTCGTGCTAGTTATTCCAAGCCAGGTGGTCTTCTTCGACGATTCGGTCGGGCTCATCCATGACCATTGGACGAGCCTGAAGGAAATATTTTCTCAATCAGACCAATGCCTTGCGATTGAAGACCCGCTCGCGCCGATTCTCGACTCAATACACTCGCATGAGGCGAGTCACGTCGGAGCCGACTACCTGCTCCGACGCCTTCCTGTGGGCGCATCGGATGAAGAGACGGAGACCAAGTCTCGCGCAATTTTGGCTCGAACCTTCAACGCGTACCTTAAGGGACAGTCAGGTGACCAGAGTTGGCTGGAGTCTCGCGTAGCTTCGGCAATCACGGCCAAGAAGAAGCTTGCAGACCCGGATGAAGAATCCGATTGGTCGAATGTGCTCGCAGCGAAGTTCGGGATTCAGGCCACCACGCTTCGCTCGTTGGAAGCGCACTTGCAGTCGCCGCCAAGTGACACCTCGATAGTCGGTTGGGTCAGATGGCTCTTCGACTGGCTCAAGTCAGAGCCGAGGGCCTTCATTGAGATGACTCGACAGGAAGGGCTTGAAGCCTTGTTCGGCAGCAAGTTGCCTGCCGTGGATACGCCGGAGGAGCGAGGTGCATTTGCAGTTCCGAAGCTCTTACCGCTCCTTGAGGCATGGATGGCGGGGAAGCCGTTCACGGCCATAGAGAAGGTATTCAACCCTTCTTTGAAACATCTAAAGAAGTGCGAGAAAAGTCGGGATTTCGTGCTCCGTGTTCTCCCAGACATTGCCTATATCGCCTCGCTTCCCGAGTTGGTACGCCGTTCTAGCGATGCAATCAATGAATCATGGGTGACCCTTGAGCGCCTCAGTGGATGCGTTCGCGACGGCCTCGACTCCCTCGAGAAGCTCGCCCTCTATCAAACCATCGGTAGGTCCGGCGCTCGCATCGCAGCGCATGAAGCTTGGGATGACTGCGAGTTCTGGACTGCGGCGGCAAAGCCTGATGAGGACTGGAAGACATTGCGACAACGCGTCAAGGAAGGCTGGACAACGTGGAACGCGCCATAAGCACAGGCGCAAAGGCCTCATCAGGCGGCTGAGGCGCGGCGCAGCGGCCATCAAACGTTCCATCTACGAGCGCCACGCAACGATGCGTGGCACGACCAGCTTGGCCAGGTGACGGGTGTCGTCTTCGGTTCCTGAACATCCGAACGACAGCGAGACTGTCACCAGCTCGGCAGCCCGGATGTGGTGCTTAACCGTTTCGAGGAAGGCGAGCACCTCTTCGTCTGACCAGAGATCGCCGTCGAAGTCGTAGTCGGAGTGATTGAACAGGTCGAGGCACAAATCGAAGATGAGCGGGCTCGCTGGCGCGGCGCTGGCCAGGCCGTTCGCGTCGGCGTGGACAAATTGCGGGGTATCGAATTCCTCGCAAAGACTGTCTTCCAGCGGGTCGCTGTCTGTTTGCAGGCAGTAGAAGTGCACCTCCGAGAGAAGGCCGCGACGCACGGCCGGTGCGATGAACGAGTCGTATCGGATGTGCTGGCCAGCCGCCGTCATCGCAAAGAGATCATCGGCATTCGCTGCGGCGAGGCGAGCTTGAGCGGGCGCGTCGTCGAAGAAGTCGTCCGTTGCATCCCAATGGAAGTCGGCGTGCAGGAGCGAGTACCGCTCACCCCCAACCCGATCGCGGTGCAGCGCCCAAACGTAGAGCGCCCACTTGTGGTCGTCCATCAGCCACACGTTGGCAGGAAGTTCTTCAAGAAACTCTGGATCCTCTTTGAGCGCCGAGAAATCTACATCGAGCAATGGATGAACTCCTGATCGGGAGGCGCATCGTAAGCCCGCGCCGCTGGGCGACTGCTGCCTCAATGCGCATGGCGGGGATGGGCTCCATCGCTGCGATGACGCGATGTGCGGACTGGCTCTGATCCCCAGGGAGCGCTGCGGAACAATTTCCCCATTCGTGCGCAAATCCGCGCGCAAATGGGGAAATGTCTTTAAGGACAATAGGTTGGCTTAATAAAAATCATCTGCTTTATTGGCGATGTCTGCTTTATCTGCTATGTTGAGTGCCGATGTCGGCATACAGAGAGGCCTCCATGCGGGACCGACCGCCCAGACCCCTGAACAGCGATGCACCTGAGACCGGCTTGACGGTAGAGATCCATTTCGAAGGTGCTGCTGTCCGCGATGAAGCGGAAGTGATCAGCGAGCTTCACGCTCTGCTTTCGAACGCGACGCTCGGTCGTTTCTCGGTACGCGCGGTGCCGTCCAGGAGCAGCCCATCAGACAGCATGCGCGAGGCACTGCAGCGTGGTGAGGCGCGGTTGGTCCAATGGACTGAAGACGGCACGCTGGTCCCAGGATCGACCGTTGAACGTGCTTGGGGCATCAGACGCCAATCGGTGGATGCCGCGCGGAACAGGAGGGAGCTCGTCTCGATCTACGCGAAGGGGCAGCACTGGTATCCAGCCGAGATACTCAAGCTTGAGCGCCCAGTGCTGAAGCGTATCGTGAAGGCTCTCGGCGAACAGCCGCCCAGCAGCCTGATCCTCTTCTTTATGAGACGCCACCCAGCCTTGAGCAATCTGACGATCGCGGAGGCAGTCGCACGAGGAAAGATGATGGATGTGGTGCAACTTGCCGAGACATCTCGGAGCGCTTGAGGCGCACACAAGCTTCCCAGACGCCTGGCATCTCAGTTCTCAATGTCGATCGCAAACAGCTTGGTGAACTCAAGCTGTTACGGAGTGGGAACATCCACGATGAAGCCAGCGTCGAAGTCTGAGTTCTCGAACGTTCCGCCTGCCGCCGGGTAGCCGCGAGGATTCGACACCACACGACAGGCGTGGCGCTCGTAGTCGAAGGCAGTGTGCGTGTGGCCATGCACCCAGAGCACTGGGGTCTCGAAGAAGTTGTCCGGCAGATCGCTGACGAAGGCTGGCGTCAGCCAATCGGACGCGTAACGCTGCGCCACGGAAGCGCGCGTAGGCGCGTGGTGAGTCACTACCACCGTTGGCCCGTTGAACGGCTCCGCAAGCGTGCGGCGCAGCCAGTCCCGCTCAACCCAATGCATCGCGAGCGTGTCCTCAGGCGTCAGCAGTCGCGAGCTGATGCGCTGGCCCTGCTCGCTCTTGACCGCCGCTGAGACCTCGATGCGTCTGAAGTCGTTGAGATAGGTCGAAGCCTCAGCCAGCGCTCTCTCCACGTTGGTGACGTCGGAGGCCATGGGCTGATGAATCGCCAGCTGGAAGTCCGTCCAGAGAATGCAGCCGATGAACCGGACACCGCCAATGACGACTACGTCTCGATCCAGAAGGCGGACATTGCTCCCCTCAGCTGCTTCGCGCATCCTCTGTCGTTCCGCATCCATGATGTGGCCGTAGAACTCGTGGTTCCCAGGCACCAGGATTACGGGACATGCGCGAAGAGCTTGGTGCTGCTGGGCCCACTCGATGGCCTTGTGCCCCGGGCAGTGGATGTCGCCGGCCAAGATCACCGCGTCAAAGCTCCCCGCGGCCGGCGGCACGAAGGGTGCGCCGAACTCAAGGTGGAGATCCGACAAGATGAGCAGCTTCATACGATCATTGCACCGGCGGGTTGGAGCCTCATGTCGGGCTCCATCGGAGCAGGAATTCTGCCCGTCAATCAGCTAAGCGGCCCTGGATCCATCGACCATAGAAGCCTCGGTCAGACTAAGCACGAGCGTGCACTCGGCTGGCTCTCATGTTCATTGCTTGGCCATAACTTGGCGCGTGTTGCCTTTGGGCATAAGCGTTCATTCGCGCCACGATATGCCCAAATTGACATGCATCTTGATGTGACGGCGTAACGGCAAGCACATAGGATAAGGCCCATGCACAAGCCGATGACTCTTGCCCTGATCGCGCACGACCACAAGAAGGACAGCATGGTCGTGCTCGCCACCGAATACGCGCCCTTCCTGCGGGGCTGCACCCTGATCGCCACCGGCACCACCGGCGGCCGGCTGCAGAGCGAAGTGGGCCTGGAGGTGGAGCGGCTGCTCTCCGGCCCGATGGGCGGCGACCTGCAGATCGGCGCGCGATTGGCCGAAGGGCAGGTGGATGCCGTGATCTTCCTGCGCGACCCGATGACGCCCCAGCCGCACGAGCCCGACATCAACGCTCTCGTGCGCGCCTGCGACGTGCACGACGTGCCTTGCGCCACCAATCTGTCCTCGGCCCGATTGCTGCTCACCCGCCTCAGCGAGATCGCCGCAAACGCCTGAAATGGCTCATTTCCGGGCAATGCATTAAAATCCCCGGTTCAGCCCACGAAGGCTGTTCGTCACTCGCAATTTCTACGGAGCCATCATGGGCAACAAGATCGTCACCGAAGCCGACAAGAAGGCTACTCCCCGCCTCGCCGGCACCCGTTCGCGCATGGGCGACGGCCAAAAGGGCAGCCAGGAGCGTGGTTCGCACACCCGCTCGAAGAAGAACCCCGGCAAGCGTCCGCATTCGGGCTGAGCCCTCGCGGCTTTCGCCAGACACAGGCTCCACCGCACAGGTCGGAGCCTGTTTCGCTTTCTGCCTTCCCCCTTCCTTGCCTGATCAATCACCATGATCCGCATCCAAGAACTCAAGCTGCCGCTCGACCACGCCGAGCCCGCCCTGCGTGAGGCCATCGTTGCCCGTCTGGGCATCGCCGACGCCGAGCTGAAATCCTTCCACGTCTTCCGCCGCGGCTACGACGCGCGCAAGCGCACGGCCATCCTGCTGGCGTACACGATCGATTGCGAGGTGGCGGACGAAGCCGCCGTCTACGCCCGCCATGAGGGCGACCGCAACATCCGCCCGACGCCGGACACCGAATACAAGTTCGTCGCCCACGCCCCGGCAGACTTCCCCGAAGAGAAGCGCCCGATCGTCGTCGGCTTCGGCCCCTGCGGCCTGATGGCGGCGCTGATCCTGGCGCAGATGGGCCTGCGCCCGATCGTGCTGGAGCGCGGCAAGCAGGTGCGAGAGCGCACCAAGGACACCTGGGGCCTCTGGCGGCAGAGCGTGCTGGAGCCTGAGTCGAACGTGCAGTTCGGCGAAGGCGGTGCCGGCACCTTCTCGGACGGCAAGCTCTACAGCCAGATCTCCGACCCGCGCCACCTCACGCGCAAGGTGCTGACCGAGTTCGTCAAGGCCGGCGCGCCCGAGGAGATCCTCTTCGTCAGCAAGCCGCACGTCGGGACCTTCCGCCTGGTCTCGATGATCATCAAGATGCGCGCTGACATCGAGGCGCTGGGCGGCGAGATCCGTTTCCAGAGCAAGGTGACGGACCTGCACATCGATAACGGCGCGGTGCGCGGCATCACGCTGGAGAGCGGTCAGCAGATCGCCGCCAGCCACGTGATCATCGCGCTCGGCCACAGCGCGCGAGACACGTTCACGATGCTGCACGAACGCGGCGTGCAGATGGAGGCCAAGCCCTTCTCGATCGGCTATCGCGTCGAGCATCCGCAAAGCATCATCGACCGCGCCCGCTTCGGCCCGAACGCCGGCAACGAGATCCTCGGCGCGGCCGACTACAAGCTCGTGCACCACGCCAAGAACGGCCGCTCGGTCTACAGCTTCTGCATGTGCCCCGGCGGCACGGTGGTGGCGGCCACGAGCGAGCCGAACCGCGTCGTCACGAACGGCATGAGCCAGTATTCGCGCAACGAGCGCAACGCCAACGCCGGCATCGTCGTGGGCATCACGCCCGAGGACTACCGGCAGGACGGCAAGACGGACAGCAGCGCCGTGAGCCCGCTGGACGGCATGGCCTTCCAGCGCATCTGGGAAAGCCGCGCGTATGAACTCGGCGGCGGCGACTACATGGCGCCCGGCTCGCTCGTCGGTGACTTCGTGAAGCGCCAGCGCTCGAAGGAGTTCGGCAGCGTGATGCCCTCGTACAAGCCCGGCGTGACGCTGACCGACCTCCAGCAGAAGGGCAACGGCAGCCTGCCGAGCTACTGCCTCGAAGCGATCCGCGAGGCGCTGCCCGCCTTCGAGCGCCAGATCAAGGGCTTCTCCATGCCCGACGCGGTGCTGACCGGCGTGGAGACGCGCACGTCCTCCCCGCTGCGCATCAACCGCGGGCGCGACTATCAAAGCCTCAACGTGCGCGGCCTCTACCCTGCCGGTGAAGGTGCCGGTTATGCCGGCGGCATCATGAGCGCCGGCGTGGACGGCATCGAGGTGGCCGAGGCGCTGGCGAAGGACCTGCTCGGGCTGGACTGATCAAGGGTTGGCGCGATGGTCGAAGCTCAACACTTTGGTCACCTGCCAACGGCCGTTCGGCTGCAGCTTCCAGAGGTGAGCGAAGCGCGCGATGCCTTCGCATCGGCCTGAGCCCTCGGCCGGGCAGAAGCGGTGCGAGCCCATCACCAGGGCGCCGTAGTTCTTCATCTCGTGGACTTCGAGCGTGCCGGGCACCAGCTCGCGGCGGACCTTGCCGCAGATGTTGGCCTTGACCGCCGCGGTGACGGCGGCCGCGCCGCTCATCAAGCCGCCCTGGTCATGGAAGAACTCCACGTCGTCGGCCAGCAGGGCCTGGAACTTGTCCAGCTCGCAGCGGTTGTAGGCGCCGAACAGCTCTGAATCCAGCTGCGCCTGCGTGCGGTAAAGCGGCGCATCGGCCGGCAGGCCGGATTGGGCTTGAGCGGCGACGGTGCCAGTGAGCAGCGTGGCGGCGAGGATAGCGACGGTGGCGAGTTTCATGGCGTAGAAGCGGCAAGTTATGGTGCCTGCAGCATCCTCCCGCCACGCCGGCGAAGCCACCCGCTTGCGACAGACTACAGCCGCGCCGGTACAGCCTGCACGGCTCAGCGCGGCGGCGTCGCCTTTGCCTTGTTCCGATAGAACTCGTCGATCAGCGACGCATAGCGTTTGCGCAGCTCCGGCGTCAGCCAGGATTCGGCTTCGCGGCGCAGCAGGGCCAGGGCGTCGGGCGTGACCAGCAGGGCATCCAGCTTGCGCATCACGGCCAGCCCCCACGGCGTGCGCGGGCAGGCCACGCCGGCCAGCACGGCGCCACTCGCGCCGGCGATCGGCTCGCTCGTCAGAAAGTCGGCCGCCTGCCCTGGCTCCAGGCGCAGCGTGGCGTCGAAACCGATCGTGTAGTCGGCGCGGTCGCGGCTCAGCATCGTGTGGATGCGGCTGCCGTAGTCGCCCGCCGAGTAGCGCACCACCTGCGGGTTGGGCGGCGCCGCGGCGATCAGGCGATCCAGACCTTCACCGTAGCTGCGCCCATCGACCAGCGCGCCGCGCAGCTTCGTGGAGGCGAGCAACCGCGACAGGTCCACCTCGCCGTTCGCCGCACGGGGCAGCGCCTGCGCCTTGTCGCGCCGCACGATCAGCTGCTGGGGCGGGCCGATGAGGATGTCTCGGAAGTAGGCGATGCGATCGCGTTCGGCCGTGTGGACCGAGCTCAGCTGGCAGACGTTCTCGTGCTCGGCCAGCATCTGCCAGGCGCGGCGCGCGTTGGCCTGCACGATCTCGTGGTTCACCTCGGGCCATTCGCGCCGCAGCAGCTCGACCAGCTGGCGGCTGAAGCCGATCGACTTGTCGCCCTCCAGGTTGACCGGCTCGCCGGTGAGCCAGGTCACGGCGGTGATCTGGACCGGCGCCGCGGCAGCGGGCACCAGGGGCAGGCCCTGCAGTGCAAGAAGCAGGCCGACGGCAGCGCGAGCCAGCTTCAAGATCCCGTCTCCGCCGTGGGGGCCTCGGGTGCCATCATGTCGATCAACTCCCGCACGAATTCCAGTGCCTCTTCGGGCAAGGCGAAGTGATACTCGCCCCCGAGGTCCACCGCGTCGCCTTCGGGCCCGATGTGGACCACGCTCCAGCCTTGCGCCCCGCCGTCGATCGCCAGGATGCCGAACACCCCCGGCGCCAGGTCCCGGACGCTGCCGGCCGTGAGGAAGATGTCTTTGCCGCGGTGCTCGTAATATCGCTTCACGAGGGCGATTGTCGCCCACCTAACTTTAATTTCCGCTGACAAGGAGTCCAGCCCATGAAGGCCGTTTTCAATGGCGTGGTCATCGCCGAGAGCGACGACACCGTGGTCGTCGAAGGCAACCACTATTTCCCCGAGTCCAGCCTCAAGCGCGAGTACACGACCTTCTCCAACCACCGCACCAGCTGCGCGTGGAAGGGCCAGGCGCACTACATGAGCCTGCTCGTGAACGGCGATCTGAACCCCGACGCCGTCTGGTGCTACCCCGATCCGCTGCCGGCGGCGGCGGAGATCAAGGGGCGGGTGGCGTTTTGGAAGGGTGTGAAGGTCGAGGAATAAAGGCGTCTCGACTCAGCGCGGCCAAAGCACCCACATCCGCAGCCCCTGCTTCATTCGCCCGGCTTGTTCCTCAGCCTCAGCGCCCCAGCCCCAGAAGTAGTCGAGCCGCACGGCGCCGGTGATGGCGCCGCCCACGTCCTGGGCCATCGCGAGGCGGCGCAGCGGCGTGGCGGTGCGGGGTTGGGTGGTGTCGAGCCAGATCGGCGTGCCGAGAGGGACCACGGTCTTGTCCACCGCAACGGATCGACCCGGCGTCAGCGGCACGCCCTGGGAGCCGCGCGGGCCGAGTTCGGGGTCTGGCAGAGGCTCTTCGCGGAAGAAGACGTAGCGCGGGTTGGACCAGAGCACCTCGTTCAGCTTCGACGGGTTCTGCCGCGCCCAGTCGCGGATCGCGGGCCAGGAGGCGTCGCGCAGTTCGCCGCGGTCTTGCAGGAGCTTGCCGATCGATTGATAGGGCTGGTCGTTCTGGCCGGAGAAGGCGAGGCGACGCAGTTGCGTGCGGCCGTCGGGCTCGGTCACGAGCATGCGGCCCGAGCCCTGGATCTGCATTGCGAGCAGTTCGATGGTGTCGGCCACATAGGCGATCGGTTTTTGCGCGCCGGCCTGGCCGCTTTCGATCTCGCGGCGGGTGAAGTACGGGCGGCGCGTGGCCAAGTCGGCTGGCGGCGCGAGCACGGGGATGCGCGAATCGCCACGCGGGCGGCGGGTGGCGTCGATCTGCGGCTCGAAGTAGCCGGTGGCGAGGCCGTCGGTCTCGCCGCTTGAACTCTCGACGCGCCACGGCTTCAGGCGCTGCATGAGCCACAACCGGGCTTCCATCTCGTCGCCGGGTGCTGTCAGTGCGGCCTCGGCGCAGAGGCGTGCCCAGCCGGGTGCGGGTCGGGTGCAGGAGCGCAGCAGCGCCGGCCAGAACTCCAGCAGCTTGTCGTCGCCCCAGCCCGGCAATTCGCTCCACGCGGCTTCGACCCAGCGCGCATTGCCCTGAAGCTTGACGTTAGGCGTCGTCGTCTTCGCTGCCGGCACCGACGGAGCAACGGGCGTTGACGCCGGCGCCTCCGGTTCCTGCATCCGCGTCGCGCAGCCTCCTAGAATCGCGGCGCAAATCAACAGGAGGCGGGCCGTGTGGGTGATCGTGCTGGAGGCGCTGGGCGCGCTGGTGCTGCTCTTGTTCATCGTCTGGTGGACCATGTTCGCCGGCCGCAGGGGCGGCGAGCGCCGGGGCGACCCGAGCGAGGAATAGGGCCGGGTCAGTGGAGGGCGCTCGTGTCGGAGAGCGCGAACTCTTCCACTTCGACGTAGAAGATCTCGGCCGTGTCCGTCGCGCAGAGCAGCTTGCCGCGCATGCTGCCTTGCGGCGTCTCGATCTGCGCCCAGGAGCTGTACTGGAACTGCTGGCCCGGCGTCAGCAGCGGCTGGTGGCCGACGACGGCCAGGCCGTCCACCGACTGCATGCGCCCGCGCGCATCGAAGATCCGCCAGTGCCGGCCGAGCACCTGGGCGGTGACCTTGCCGGTGTTGACGATGGTGATCGTGTAGCGGTAGGCCCAGACGCCGCGCTCGGGCCGCGTTTCTTCAGGCAGCGGCTGGACGACGACTTGGACGGTGAGTTCGGGCTTGGCGCTCATGAGGGGATTATGCTGCGCTGCCATGAAACCCTTGTACCTGCCTGCCGATGGCCAGCCTCGCTGCCCCTGGTGCTCTGCTGCGCCCGGTGACGCTGAATACCTGCGATATCACGACGAGGAGTGGGGCTTCCCGGTGGCGGACGACTTCCGGCTGTTCGAGAAGCTGAGCCTCGAAGGCTTCCAGTCGGGCCTGTCGTGGCGCACGATCCTGAACAAGCGGCCGGCGTTTCGCAAGGCGTTCGCGGGCTTCGACTTCAACAAGGTGGCGCGTTTCAAGGAGAGCCACGTCGAGCAGCTGTTGCAGGACGCCGGCATCGTGCGCCACCGCGGCAAGATCGAGGCGGCGATCAACAACGCGCAGCGCTGCGTGGAGCTGGTGGCGGAGACGGGCTCGCTGGCCGCGTACATCTGGCGCTTCGAGGCCGAGCCGCTGGATGTGCCGCTCTATGCCACGGAGACGGACGCTTCCCGCGCGCTGTCGAAAGACCTGAAGAAGCGCGGCTGGAAGTTCGTTGGTCCGACCACGATGCACGCCTTTATGCAGTCGATGGGCATGCTCAACGACCACTCGAAGGGCTGCGTGACGCGCGACGAAGTGGCGAAGGCGTTGAAGAAGTTCAAGCGGCCGACACGGTAGCCGGGCCCTTGAGTTCGATGATGTTGCCGTCCGGATCGCTCAGATAGAGCGACGGACCTTCACCCTCCGCGCCGTAGTTGCTGGCCGCCGTGTCCAGCACCGCGACGCCGTGCGCCGCGAGATGCCGCTCGATGGCGGCCTGATCGAAGTTCTCGATGCGCAGGCAGATGTGATCGACATTGCGCGCCTCGGCGCCCGGGCCGGCGCCGCCTTTGCTGCCAAGCTGTCCGTCGAGCGAGATCAGGTCGATCATCGAGGTGCCCACGCGCAGGTGCACGAGGCCCAGGTCGTCGCGCCGATGCACGACGTAGCAGCCGAGCACTTCGCCATAGAAGGCGATGGCGCGGTCCAGGTGCGCCACGCGCAGCACGACGTGGTCCAGGCGCAAGGTGGCGAAGGGGATGGAAGAGAGGCTCATGCCGCAGATTTTGGCCGCCTCCTAAAATCCCCGTCATGAGCACGACCACCACCGCATCCAAGCCCACCTACCGCATCTCCCCCAGCATCCTCTCCGCCGACTTCGCCCGCCTGGGCGAGGAAGTGCGCAACGTGCTGGCGGCCGGCGCCGACTGGATCCACTTCGACGTGATGGACAACCATTACGTGCCCAACCTGACCTTCGGCCCCATGATCTGCGAGGCGCTCAAGAAGCACGCGGTCAAGCCCGACGGCACGCCTTGCCCGATCGACGTGCACCTGATGGTCCAGCCCGTGGACAGCCTGGCCCAGGCCTTCTGCCACGCCGGCGCGGATCTGGTGAGCTTTCACCCGGAAGCCTCGGCCCACGTGGACCGCACGCTGCAACTGATCAAGGGCGAAGGCAAGAAGGCCGGCCTCGTGTTCAACCCGGCCACGCCGCTGGACATGCTGGAGTGGGTGATCGACAAGGTCGACCTCGTGCTGATCATGAGCGTGAATCCCGGCTTCGGCGGGCAGAGCTTCATCCCGATGGCGCTGAAGAAGCTCGAAGCCGCGCGCAAGATCATCGACAAGAGCGGCCGTGACATCCGCCTGGAGATCGACGGCGGCGTGAAGGTGGACAACATCCGCTCGATCGCCGATGCCGGCGCCGACACCTTCGTGGCGGGCTCGGCCATCTTCGGCAAGCCTGACTACAAGGCAACGATCGACGCCATGCGCGCTGAACTCGCCCGCTGAACTTCCCCAGCCGAAAGACCCATGCAATCCATCCTGCTTGTCTGCCTCGGCAACATCTGCCGTTCGCCCATGGCCGAAGCCGTGATCAAGGCCCAACTGCCCGGCGTGAAGCTCGTGGCTTCGGCAGGTGTGAGCGCCGTCGGCGGGCCGATGGATGCGCGTGCAGCGGCAGCGCTCGAACGCCGCGGCCACAAGCCGCTGAAGAAGTTCCGCTCCAAGCCTTTGGAAGCCGCCGACTTCGAGCGTTATGACCTGATCCTCGCGATGGACAGCCACAACCTCGCGACGCTGCGCAAGCGCCAGCCCGAGGGCTCGCACGCGCAGGTGAAGATGCTGCTCGACTACGCGCCGGGCCTGGAAGGTCAGGACGTGCCGGACCCCTACTACGGCCCCGCCGCGGGCTTCGATCAGGCGCTGACGCTAATCGAAAAGGGCGTGGCCGGCCTCGGCGAAGCGATCGCGCGCCAGGCCACCTGAGCACCCCGGGGCGCCCCGCGCGGCGCCCGTCCGACACCCTTCCGAGAGCGCTCCGACGGCGCTCCGCGTCTCCGTCCTACATCCCCGCCAGGGGGCGAACTCTAGAGTTGTTCCAGCACCGGAAACAGCTCAAGGAGATCCCATGGACACGATGAAGAACGCAAGAGCCGTGATCGCGATCAGCGCGATTGCCCTGCTCGGCGCCTGCGCCAGCAACCCCTCTTCCGACGCCGACATCGCCGCCTCGAGCGCCGCGCTGAACGGCGCCGTCACCGCAGGTGCGGCCGATACCGCGCCCACGGAACTCCGCGCCGCCCGCGACAAGCTCGACGACGCCCGCCGCGAACGCGACGCCGGCCACGGCGAGCGCGCCATCGCGCTGGCCCGCGAAGCTTCCGTCGATGCCCGACTCGCCGAATCCAAGGCCCTTGCCGCTCGCAGCCAGCAGTCCGCCCAGGACCTGAACGCCGCCAACCGTGCGCTGGCCGACGAGATCAACCGCAAGTCGAACAGCAACTGATCACGAAGAGGAATGGCCATCATGAACCGCAAGCCCAACATCCCGCAGCGCACGCTCAGCCTCATCACCATCGCCGTCATGGCCCTCGCGCTCGGCGCCTGCGGCAGCGTGCCGGCCGAGAACCCCGCGCTGCAAGACGCCCACGCCGCCTACAACGCCGCCGACAGCAACCCGCGCGTGCGGGATCTGGCTGCCGGTGAAATGATGCAGGCGAAGACCGCACTCGACCGCGCCGACCATGCCCGTCAGGACGGCGCTTCGCTGGCCGAAGTGGAGCATCTGGCCTACGTTGCCAAGCAGCGCGTCGGCATTGCCAACGAGGTGGCCGGCCGCAAGCTGGCTGACGAACGCGCGGCCCAGGCCAACGCCGACCGCGACCGCATCCGCCTGGAAGCCCGCACCCGCGAAGCCGATCAGGCGAAGGCCGACGCAAACGCCGCCCAGGCCCAGGCCGTCGTGGCCCAAAGCCAGGCCGAAGCCGCCCAGCGCCAGGCGCAGGACGCCCAAGCCGCCGCCGCCGACGTGCAGGCCCGCAACACGCAGCTCACGATCCTGCTGCAAGAGCTGCATGCCAAGCAGACCGAACGCGGCATGGTCGTGACGATCAACGACGTGCTGTTCGACACCAACCGCGCCGAACTCAAGCCCGGCGGCATGCGCAGCGTCGAGAAGCTCGGCGCGCTGCTGAAGGACGATCCGTCGCGCCGCGTGCAGGTCGAGGGCTTCACCGACAGCACGGGCAGCCAAGCCACCAACGATGCGCTGTCAGCGCGCCGCGCCGAGTCCGTGCGCAGCGCCCTGATCGGCCAAGGCGTGCCGGCCGACCGGGTGAGTGCCAAGGGCATGGGCGAGTCCTACCCCGTGGCGAGCAACGACACCGCGGCCGGCCGTCAGATGAACCGGCGTGTGGAGATCGTCCTCCAGGACGCGAACGGGCCGGTGGCGCAGCGCTGATCTGACGTTGATCCGGCGACGATTGATCCTCGTCTCCCTCTGAAGGCCCCGTGCGATGCCACGGGGCCTTTTCTGCTTTCGGCTCCGCCCGTACAATTGACGTTAACGTAAACGTCAACCAAAAATCTCGGAGACAAGCCATGAACCTGCCCGGCCTCAATTTCCAGCTTGGCGAAGACATCGACGCCCTGCGCGACGCGGTGCGCGCCTTCGCCGATGCCGAGATTGCGCCGCGCGCGGCCGAGATCGATCACAGCGACCAGTTCCCGATGGACCTCTGGCGCAAGATGGGCGAGCTGGGCATCCTGGGCGTGACGGTCAAGGAAGAGTACGGCGGCGCCGACATGGGCTACCTGGCCCACATGGTCGCGATGGAAGAGATCAGCCGCGGCTCGGCCTCGGTGGGCCTTTCCTACGGCGCGCACAGCAACCTCTGCGTGAACCAGATCCACCGCAACGGCAACGCGGCGCAGAAGGCCAAGTACCTGCCCAAGCTGGTCAGCGGGGAGCACGTGGGCGCGCTGGCGATGAGCGAGCCGGGCGCCGGTTCCGACGTGATCTCGATGAAGCTCAAGGCCGAGGACAAGGGCGGCTATTACGTCCTCAACGGCAACAAGATGTGGATCACCAACGGCCCCGATGCGGACACGCTGGTGGTCTACGCCAAGACCGAGCCCGAGCTGGGCGCACGCGGCGTCACGGCCTTCCTGATCGAGAAGGGCATGAAGGGCTTCTCCATCGCGCAGAAGCTCGACAAGCTCGGCATGCGCGGCTCGCACACGGGCGAGCTGGTGTTCCAGAACGTCGAAGTGCCGGCCGAGAACGTGCTCGGCGGCCTGAACATGGGCGCCAAGGTGCTGATGTCGGGCCTGGACTACGAGCGCGCCGTGCTGACCGGCGGCCCACTGGGCATCATGCAGAGCGTGATGGACAACGTCGTGCCCTACATCCACGACCGCAAACAGTTCGGCCAGAGCATCGGCGAGTTCCAGCTCATCCAGGGCAAGGTGGCCGACATGTACACCGTGCAGCAAGCCGCGCGCAGCTTCGCGTACACGGTGGCGAAGAACCTCGACCTGCTCGGTGTCGAGCACGTGCGCCAGGTCCGCAAGGACTGCGCCTCCGTGATCCTCTGGTGCGCCGAAAAGGCCACCTGGATGGCCGGCGAAGGCGTGCAGATCTTCGGCGGCAACGGCTACATCAACGAGTACCCGCTCGGCCGCCTCTGGCGCGACGCCAAGCTGTACGAGATCGGCGCCGGCACGAGCGAGATCCGCCGCATGCTGATCGGCCGCGAGCTGTTCGCCGAAACGATGTAAGCGGGCGGTGTAACCCTGACGATCTTCAGGTTTGCTGCGCCGCAGCGACAATGCCGACCATGAGCCAACAAGACCTCCAAGACCTGCTGGACAAGAACAAGGCCTGGGCCGCCGACACCGAGTCGCGCGAGCCCGGCTTCTTCTCCAAGCTGCTGAACCAACAGACGCCGCAGTACCTCTGGATCGGTTGCGCCGACAGCCGCGTGCCCGCCAACGAACTGGTGGACCTGCTGCCCGGCGAGCTGTTCGTGCACCGCAACGTCGCCAACGTCGTCGTCCACTCGGACCTGAACTGCCTGTCCGTCATGCAGTTCGCCGTGGACCAGCTCAAGGTCAAGCACATCATCATCGTCGGCCACAGCAATTGCGGCGGCGTGCGTGCGGCGCTGTACGACATCCGTGTGGGCATCGCCGACAACTGGATCCGCCACGTGCAGGACGTGCGCAACAGCCACCAGATGTGGCTCGACACGGTGCCCGAAGAGCAGCGCGTCAACGCCTTGTGCGAACTCAACGTGCTCGAACAGGCGCGCAACGCCTGCCAGACCACGGTGGTGCAGGACGCCTGGGCGCGTGGCCAGGAGATCGTCGTGCACGGCTGGGTCTACGGCCTGCACAACGGCCTGCTCGAAGACCTCAGCATCACGGCGTCGTGCATGGAAGACGTGCCGCCCGCCTACGCCCGCGCGCTGGAGCGCGTGAAGCGCCGCTACGGCTGATTTCCAGCCGACCCAGATTCCGAATCGATCCAAGGAGTAGACACCATGAGTGATCCCATCGTCATCGTCTCCGCCGCGCGCACGCCCATCGGCGGCCTGCTCGGCGACTTCGCCGGCCTCGCCGCCTGGGAACTCGGCGCCGTGGCCATCAAGGCCGCCGTCGAACGCGCCGGCATCCCCGCCGATTCCATCGAGGAAGCGCTGATCGGCAACTGCCTGATGGCCGGCCAGGGCCAGGCCCCGGCACGCCAGGCCGTGCTCAAGGCCGGCCTGCCGCAATCGGTCGGCGCGGTGACGCTCTCGAAGATGTGCGGCGCCGGCATGCGCGCCACCATGTTCGCCCACGACACCATCAAGGCCGGCAGCGCCGAGATCCTGATCGCCGGCGGCATGGAGAGCATGACCAACGCCCCGCACCTGATGTTCGCCCGCAAGGGAATCAAGTACGGCGCTTCGCAGGTCTACGACCACATGGCGCTCGACGGCCTCGAAGACGCCTACGAGCGCGGCAAGGCCATGGGCGTGTTCGCCGAACAGTGCGTGAGCAAGTATTCGTTCTCGCGCGAGGCGCAGGATGCGTTCGCCATCTCCTCGACCGAGCGCTCCAAGAAGGCCAACGAAGACGGCAGCTTCGCGTGGGAAATCGCGCCCGTCACTTTGGCGAGCAAGGCCGGTGACGTCGTGATCAGCCGCGACGAACAGCCCTTCAAGGCCAAGCTCGACAAGATCCCGGGCCTGAAGCCCGCGTTCAAGAAGGACGGCACGATCACCGCCGCCACCTCTTCGTCGATCAGCGACGGCGCCGCCGCCATGGTGCTGATGCGCGAGAGCACCGCCGCCAAGATGGGCCTGACGCCCATTGCCCGCATCGTCGGCACGGCCGTGCACGCCAACGCGCCCGAGTGGTTCACCACCGCCCCGGTCGGCGCCATCCAGAAGCTGCTCGCCAAGAACGGCTGGGACGCCAAGAGCGTGGACCTCTGGGAAGTCAACGAAGCCTTCGCCGCCGTCACCATGGCCGCGATGGCCGAGTTCAAGCTGCCGCACGAGATCGTCAACGTGCACGGCGGCGCGGTGGCGCTGGGTCACCCGATCGGTGCATCGGGTGCGCGCATCATCGTCACGCTGCTCGGCGCGTTGAAGAAGCAGGGCAAGAAGCGCGGCGTGGCGGCGCTTTGCATCGGCGGTGGCGAGGCCACGGCGGTGGGCGTCGAGATGATCTGATCGGGGCGCGAGCCTTGAGTCGAACGCCCGCCTTGCGCGGGCGTTTTCCATGGGCGAAAGGCGTTCGGCGTCCCCGTGAATAGCGCGTTACTACGGAGCCCGTGTCGAGGTCGAAACTGACATCCTCCGCTCCATGCAAAACGAAGACGTTGTCGTCATCGGCGCCGGTCCCGCCGGCCTTGCCGCCTCGGCCTGCCTGCGCAAGGAAGGCGTGCCGCACGCCGTGCTGGAGCGCGAGGAATCCGTCGGCTCCTCGTGGCGCAAGCACTACGACCGGTTGCACCTGCACACCGCCAAGGCCTTCTCCGGCCTGCCGATGGCGCCGTGGCCGAAGAGTGCGCCGCGCTATCCGTCGCGCGAGCAGATGGTGCAGTACCTGGAGGCCTACGCGAAGGAACACCAGATCGCGCCGCGCCTCGGAACCTCCGTGCATGCAGTCAAACGCGAGGCCGATCGCTTCGCCGTCGAAACCAGCGCCGGCGTGATGCGCCCGCGCTACGTCATCATGGCCACCAGCTACAACGGCGTGCCGAACCTGCCGACGCTCCCGGGCCTGGAGGGCTTCGTCGGCACCGCCGTCCACTCCGCCACCTACAAGAACGCCGCGCCGTACCAAGGCCAGCGCACGCTCGTGATGGGCTGCGGCAACTCGGGCGCCGAGATCGCCCTGGATCTGGCGGAGCAAGGCGTGGACGTGGCGATGGTCGTGCGCGGCCCGGTGCATGTGGTGCCGCGCGACATGTTCGGCCAGCCGACGCAGCTCACCAACATCCTGCTGTCCTTCCTGCCGCTCGGGCTGCGCGATGCGATCGCCGTCGGTACCGTTAGCCTGGTCGTCGGCGACCTCTCGCGCTTTGGCATCCAGCGACCGAAGGACGGCCCGAACCGCATGATCGAGGAGAGTGGCCGGGTGCCCATCCTCGACCTCGGCACCATCGCGAAAGTACGGCAGGGCCAGATCCGCATCCTGCCTGCCGCTGAAGAAGTGCTGGCCGATGGCAGCTCGATCCGCTTCGCCGACGGCGCGGTCCATCCGTTCGACGCGATCGTCTTCGCCACCGGCTACACGCCCGGTCTGGGCCGCCTGATCGAAGGTTTCGACATGATCGCCGACGCACGCGGCCGCCCGCACCGCTTCGGCGAGGAGACCGGCATCACGGGCCTCTACTTCGTCGGCTTCAAGAACCCGACGACCGGCGCGCTGCGGGAGATCGCGATCGAGGCGCAGCGGGTGGCGCGGTCAGTACGAGCCCGGCTCGGCGCGCCGATCGCGGCCGAGCAGCCACACCCAGCCTGAGCCGGCCAGGATCGGCAGCAACAGCAGCCCCGCATAGAGGGACCGCACGGCGATGCCGTAGGTCAGCCCCGCCCAGCAGACCGAGAGCACCAGGTCCAGCAGGCCGACCAGCCAATGGCCCTGGCCGCGCTTGGCGAGGTTGCTGCGATGGCCCCGCCTCGGATACCAGACCTGACTGGCCGCCACATTGAGCGTGCCGCCGATCACGCAAAGGAAGATCACGCCGGCGATCCACGTCGAGTGAGCCGCCAGGTAGACCGGCAGCGGGAGCATCAGCACCCAGACCGGCATCACGGCGGCGAGCACCTTCAGCCAGTTCAGGCGCGTCAGCGAAGCGGGCGCGCAAGCCAGCAGCTCGCGGGCGTCTTCGGCCGCGACGGTGATCCAGGCCAGCGCGCTGGCCAGCGTCAGGGCCAGCAGCTCGATCCCGGCCAACAGGCGCACGGGGTCCTGGCTGCGCAGGGTCATGAAGCACAAGGGGACCAGGTACAGCACCTGCAGCAGCGTCTTCGAGATCAGCTGCGGGTCGCGCAGGATCAGCCGCCATTCCTTGAGCAGCATGTTGACGGCGATGCCCCGGCGGAACCGCAGGACGCCGCTCGCAAGCGCAGGCCGACGCGCGCCGCCATCGAGCGACTCCTGCGTGCCCGACACGAAGCGGCGATGCGTCAGCCGCACCATCGTCACGAAGCAGCCCACGCCGAGCAGCACGAAGACCAGCAGCGGCAGCGCTTCGCCCAGCAGGGCGCGTGCGGGGAAGAGCCACACGCTGTCCGGCGCGAACACGCCGCCCGGCGCGGTCCAGGATTCGAGCAGCGCGTTCCAGCGCTCATGCTGCGCGGGGCTCAGCAGCGACTGCGCCTGCGTGACGAGGAAAAACAGCGCGCCGATCACACTGCCGAACACCTGCGCCACCGTCTTCGCCCGCCGCGCGCCGAGCATCTGCACGAGCGCGAGCGTCAGGCCCAGGCCGAGCGCCGTCATGCACAGCGCCATCGACGCCAGCACCGGATAGATCGCGAGCAGGTGGGCGTGCCCCGTGAACGGGCCGACGTTGGCGAACGGCCCCAGCACGGCCAGCTGGAACGGGCAAAGGCTCAGGGCAATGCCGAGGCCCCGCGCCATGAACACATGCTGCGTGGGCAGCGGCGAGGACAGGAGCAGATCCAGGTCTCCGCGATCGAACAGCGCGGAGACCGAGCGCGAGATCGCCTGCGCGAGCATCAGGCTCGCGGAGATCGCCATCAGCGCGCCCAGCATCGGCAGGCCGGACACCAGGGCTAAGCCGCTCGGCCAGTGGCTCAGCACGATGTACGCCACGATGTGCAGGGTCAAGGCCAGGATGCTGAACAGGATCAGCAGCGCCGCGGGCCTGCCCAGCGTCGTGTTGCGCCAGGCCAGCCGCACTTCGTGCTGCACCAGCCAGGGCAGCGTGGCCGGGCGCACGTTCAGTTCGAGGAACTCCACGCTCAGAAGCCCGCGGCCGCAGTCGAGGCCGTGGTGGAGGGCGTGGTGGAGGCCGTGAGGCGCAGGAACACGTCTTCCAGCGTCGCGTCCGGCCCGCCATCGGCGGCGGCCTGCGCGCGCAGTTCATCGAGTGAGCCCTGCGCGATGATGCGACCGCTCTGGATGATGCTGATGCGCTGCGCCAGCCGCTCGGCGATCTCCAGGATGTGCGTCGTCAGCACCACCGTGCAGCCCTTGGCCACGCGATCGGTCAGCAGGTCCTTCACCTGCCGCGCGGCGGCGGCATCGAGGCCGGTCAGCGGCTCGTCCAGGATCAGCAGCGCCGGGTCGTGGATCAGCGCGCCCGCCAGCGCGAGCTTCTGCTTCATGCCGCGCGAGAAGCTCTCGATCTTCTTGTGCGCCTGGTCCCAGAGATCGAGCCAGCGCAGCAGCTCCTCGGCGCGGTGCGCCGCGTCGATCGCGTCCAGTGCCCAAAGCCCGGCCACGAACTCCAGGTACTCAGGCGGGTAGAGCTTGTCGTACAGCAGCGGATCGTCGGGCAGGAAGGCCAGCTGCCGCTTCGCCTCGATGGGCTCGCGCGCCACGTCGTGACCGAGGATGCTCACGCTGCCGTGATCGGGGCGCAACAGCCCGGCCACCATGCGCAGCGTCGTCGTCTTGCCGGCGCCGTTGGGGCCGAGCAGCGCGTGGAACTCGCCTCGCGGAATGCGCAGGTCGAGGCCGGCGACGGCGGGCTTGCCGGCGAAGCTCTTGGCGAGCTGGCGGATCTCCAGTGCGGCGGGGGGCGTCAAGTTCATGGGCTTGCATTCTGCGTCCACGCCCGCGCGCCGCACGCGCTGTGATTTTTCACTTCTGCGCAGAGGCTAGGAGCTCCCCTGATAGACGCCGCGCCGCATTTGGAAAGAATCGCGCGGCTCCGAACCCCTCGCCTCCAGAAGAAGGAAAAAACTGATGATCAAGCGACTCGTCGCCTATTGCACGGTGCTGTTCGCACTCGGCGCCATGACCGGCTGCGCCACCAACCGTGCCACCGCCTCGCTGATGGCCGACGCCGACCTCAGCAAGGTCAAGACGGTCTACATCGTGCACTCGGAAACCGACAAGCACGAGATCGACATGAAGCTCAAAACCGCCTTCAAGAAGCGCGGCATCGAAGCCACCGTCGGCCCCGCCCATACGCCGCCTTATGCGGCCGACGCCTCGGTGACGTACATCGACAAGTGGTTCTGGGACATCACCATGTACCTGCTGGAGCTGACCGTGACCGTGCGCAGCCCGACCAACGATTTCCCCATGGCCACCGGCAACTCGCTGCACACCTCGCTGACGCGCAAGTCGCCCGAGGAGATGACCGACGAGGTCGTGGGCAACATCCTCTCCGCCAAGCACTGAGGCGCTGCGACGCGCACTTCCTTTCCCTGTCCCGCTTCAACAGAAAGAACGCATGAACTTCCAATCCCTTCGCCGTACCGCTTCCCTGCTCGCTGTTTCTGCCGTGGTGGCCCTGACGGCCGGCTGCGCCTCGCCCTCGAAACCTGACGCGATGGTGGCCTCGGTGGCCAACGTCGGCACCAAGCACGCGCAAACCGCCAGCGTGGTGGTGGCCGGCGGGTCGGAGACCAGCTCGATGGGCAAGTCCCAGATCTCGAACGAAGCCTTCCGCGAGGCGCTCGTCACCTCGATCGAGAAGAACAAGTCCTTTTCTTCCGTCGTGAAGGGCTCGGGCGGCGACTACCAGCTGGCCGTGACCGTCGTATCCATGGATCAACCTTCGTTTGGCCTCACCTTCACCGTGAAGATGGAAGCCGCCTGGTCGCTGAAGAAGGCGGACGGCACGGTGGTGATGCAGGAGTCGATCAAATCCGAAGGCACCGCGACCACCAGCGACGCGTTCGCCGGCGTGGAGCGTCTGCGCCTGGCCAACGAGGCCGCCGCTCGCAACAACATCGCCGCCGGCCTGACCCGGATCGGTCAACTGAACTTCTGATCGTGCCAGAGGGCCGTCGCACCGCGGGAGCGGTGGACGGCGGCCCTCATCACCAGAGGCCGTGGACCTGCGGCGCGATGCGGCGCTGGTACACATCCGCCAGCGCCTGCATCAGCGGCGCGGGCAGTGTGGCCAGGTCGGCCGCGCTGACGTTCTCGTCCACCTGCGCCGGCGTCCGTCCGCCGGGGATCGCGGTCGTGACGGCCTCGTTCATCAGGATCCAGCGCAGCGCCAGCTTCGCCAGGCTCACGCCTTCGGGCAGCAGGCTGCGCAGTTCCTCGACGGCCGCCAGGCCCTGCTCGAAATCCACGCCCGAGAAGGTCTCGCCCTTGTCGAAGGCTTCGCCGTTGCGGTTGAAGCCGCGGTGGTCGTCGGCGCCGAAAGTGCTCTCGCGCGTGAACTTGCCGCTGAGCATGCCGCTGGACAGCGGCAGCCGTGCCAGCACGCCGACCTGCGCGGCTTGGGCGGCCGGCAGGAAGACTTCGCCGGGCCGCTGGCGGAACAGGTTGTAGATGATCTGCACGGACTGCACGCCGGGGTACTTGATCGCGGCCAGCGCTTCGTCGATGCGCTCCACGCTCACGCCGTAGTGGCGCAGCTTGCCCTCGCGCACGAGGTCGTCGAGCGCCGAGAACACTTCGGGCATCGAATAGACGGCGCTCGGCGGGCAGTGCAGTTGCAGCAAGTCGAGGGCTTCGACTTCGAGGTTCTTGAGGCTGCGTTCGATGAAGGGGCGCAGGTCGCGGTAGCCCTCGGCGACGTGCGGGTTCAAGCGGCGGCCGGCCTTGGTGGCCACGTAGAACGCATCGCTCGGGCGCTCGCGGCGCAGGCGGGCCAGCAGGGTTTCGCTATGACCGTCGCCGTAGACGTCGGCGGTGTCGAAGAAGTTCACGCCGCGGTCCAGCGCGCGGTGCAGCGCGGCCATGGCCGCCGTGTCGTCGGTCTCGCCCCAGGTGCCGCCGATGGCCCAGGCGCCGAAGCCGATTGCAGAGATGTTCCAGCCGGTGCGGCCGAGGGGGCGGTAGATCATGGCGATGGCTCGATTGGTTGCGCTAACTTTGAAGGTTAGCGAGTATCGGCCATCGCCCGTGAACTTGTCTTGACGCGTCGGTCGGCTGGGCTTAGCTCAGGCGGTCGAGCGCCTTTTCCACCTGGCCGCGCTCATGGTCCGGCAGCGTGCGGGCGCGGGCGCGGTAGGCGGCCAGCACGTCGGCGTCGTTGCTCATGTGCTCGGCCAGGGCGACCAGCACCTGCGTGGTGTCGAAGGTCGAACCCATGCCGTTCAGGGCGCCCAGCACGGCCAGTGCCGCGTCCTTGCTGATCTGCGGCTGGCGCTGCACCACGGCGATCAAGGCTTCGCGGCGGTCGAAGTCGCCGGAGATCTTCGCCGCGGACTGGGCATAACTCGCCACCTGAGCGTCAGTCACGAGGTGGCGCACCGTGGCGATCAGCGCCGTGCGGTGGTCGAAGTCGCTGCCCAGAGCGGTGGTCGCGGCGATGGCGCTGTCCACCTGCGCGGGCGTCGGCTTGTCCAGGCTCATCAGGCTTTCGATCGAGGTGCGGCGGTCGAAGTCCGAACCGATCTTGCCGATCACGCCTTGCCAGGCCGCCATCACTTCGGGCGTGGAGGCCAGCGTCGGGCTGAGGTTTTCGAGCACCGTGCGGCGGTCGAAATCACTGCCCATGTTGCTCACGCCGGTGAGCAGCACCAACTGCTGGTCCGCGCCGAGCCGTTGATGCTCGATCAGCGCCACATAGGACTCGCGGCGGTCGTAGTCGCCGTCCATGTGGGCGACGCCGCCGAGCAGCGCGTTCATCTGCTCGCCGTTCAGCGGGCCGACCTCGGGCAGCTTCAGCGCCGCTTGCAGCACGGCGCGGCGCTGGTAGTCGGAGCTCGCCTTGTCCAGCCACGCGACGATGGCCGGCACGCCGCCCTTGGCGTAGAGTTTGGCGGCGCGCTTGTCGGCCGGGATCATCGCGTCGGCGGCGCGCTGGATCATGGTCTTGAGCCAGGTGCGGCCAGCGTCGTCGAGCGGCTGCTCGGTGCCGTTGACGCTGTAAGCGAAGGCGATCTTTCCGTCCGGCTGCGGCGTGTATTCGGCGCGGTGTTTCACGCCCTTGGCGTCTTCGGTCAGCGTGACCTTGCCGCTGATATTGATGATCTCGTCTTCCGCGTCGTTGAACTCCGGCGCCTTGCCGCGCACCTGCACGCGCCAGTCGCCCGAGGGACTGCTGGACGCGACGACGTGGTTGTTGACGTTGAGGTCGCGCACCCAGCCGATGTCCATCTTCTCCAGCACGAAGGCGGGTACCAGCGCGGCCGCGGCGCCGCCGATCAGCAGCGCACCGAGCACCAGCCAGCGCCACGGCAGGCGGCGCGTCTTCGATCCTTGTTGTTCCTGTTCGCTCATGGGTTTGTTCTCCAGCAGGGTTTGGATGCGGGCCAGCAGGGCGGAACGCGGCTGACCCATCGCGGCCGCCAGACGCGGCGCCCGACGGCGCTGCAGCTGCGTGGCGCAGACGTAAAGACTCTCAGCCAGGGCGCGGCCCTGGGGCTCGGAATGCGCGGCCCAGGCATCGCAAGCGAGCTCGGCCAGCGTGTCCAGGCGGCGCGCGGCGAGGCGGTTCAGCGGTTGCATCCAGGCGATCGAAATAACGGCCTGAATCAGCAGACGCCAGGCTGGATCGCGGCGGCGCAGGTGGGCGACTTCGTGGGCGAGCACGGCTTCTCGCTGAGCTTCGTCGAGCCGGCTCTGCACCCATTCCGGCAGACAGATCGAACCGCCGGGCGCGACCAGCGGGCTGTGCCAGCGGCGCGAGAGGCGCAGTTGCGGCGCTGGGACTTCAGCACGGCGGGCGAGGCGCACGGCGAGGCTTTGCAGTTGCGCATCGCCGTGCGCCGGCAGCCGCGCGACGTGAGCACGCAGCAGCAACCAGCGCAGGCCGAGCAGCAGCAGGCCGAGCAGCGCGAGCGGCAGCCACAAAAGGGTCAGGACGCTCACCACGCTGCGCCATTCGATGGAGGAGGCGAGGGCCGCGGCCGGCGCTGCTTCTACCGGAGTCGCCGCGACTTGCGTGAGTTGCGAGGCTGGTGCCGCAGGCTTGATGGCCGCGGTCGTCGCCGCGTGAACTTCAGTGGCGCTAGCCACAACCGGCGCCGCCATCACCGGCTCCGCCCGCTGTTGCACGTGCGGCCACGCCATCTGCCAGCTCGCCGTGAACAAGCCGCCCAGCAGCGCCGTGCGCCACAAGGCCTCGCGCCATGCGATGTGCTTGCGCATGAATGGCGTGCGCTCGATCGCCCACGCCGCCAGCAGCAGCACCGTGCTGTGCAGCAGGTAGTTCAGATGCCAGGAAGCGAGCAGCTCAAGCATTCTTCGGCCCTCCCGCGTTCTTGCGCGCCGCGAGCAGCTTGCGCATCTCCGCCAGTTCGTCGTCGTCGATGCCTCCTTCGCTCACCAGGTGCGAGAGCAGCTTGCTCGGCTGGCCGGCGAAGAGGTTGGCGAGCAGGCCCGACACCATCGCGCGCTGCACCTGGTTCTCCTGCACGGCGGGTTGGTAGCGGATCTGGCGGCCGTCGCGCGAGCTGGTCAGCAGGCCGCGCTTCTCCAGCCGCGTGAGCAGCGTGGCGACCGTCGTGTGCGCCAGCGTGCGGCCGCTCTCGTGCAGCGCGTCGACCACCTCGGCCGTGCTCGCCTCGCCGCGCTCCCAGAGCGTGCGCATCAGGGCCAGCTGCAGTTCGCTCAGGGCGATGTCGGGGCTGTCTTCGTCCATGGGATTTCTCGCCTCTACAAGTGTCGTACTACAAATGTAGTTGATAAATGCACGAGCTGTAAACTGCCCCGCATGAAACAAGTCCTCATCGTCGGCGCGTCGCGCGGCATCGGCCTGGAATTCGTCCGTCAATACCGCGCCGCCGGCGCCGCGGTGGTCGCCACGGCGCGCCAGGAGGAAGACCTTGCCCGTCTTCGCGAGCTCGGCGCCACCGCGCTCAAGCTCGACGTGCTCGACGCCGCAAGCAGCTCGGGCTTGGCCTGGCAGATCGACGGCAACGTGTTCGACGTCGCCGTCGTGAATGCCGGCGTCAACGTCCGCTCCAGCGGCCTGAACTCGCCGACCGAAGCCGACTTCGACAAGGTCATGCGTACCAACGTGCTCGGCCCGATGCGCGTGATCCCGCAGATCGCCGAGTACCTCGCGCCCGGCGCGCGGCTGGCGGTGCTCAGCTCGCGCATGGGCTCGATCGGCTCGCGCGCTTCCAACAGCGACTGGCTGTATCGCGCCTCCAAGGCGGCGGTGAACTCGGTGTTGAAGGACACGGCGCTGTCGCTCGAAGGCCGGGCCATCTGCGTGAGCTTCCACCCCGGCTGGGTCCGCACCGACATGGGCGGATCGGGCGCCGACATCGACGTCTCCACCAGCGTGGCCGGCATGCGCACGGTGCTGGCGAGCGTGAAGGCGGAGCACAACGGCGGGTACTTCAACTACGACGGGCAGACGATTCCCTGGTGATCGCGCCTTGGTGAATATCCCGCAAGCATTGCGGGTCGCTAACGCTTAGGCTCGGCGCACGAAAAATCCTGGGAGGGGTGATGCGTCGAGTATGGAAGGTGCTGAAGTGGATCCTGCTGGGCTTGCTGCTGTTGGCGGCGAGCTGGGTGGCGTTCAACGGCCCGTGGGCGGACGCGCCGGCGCGGCCCCGGCCTGCGCTGCTGACGCCACCCCCATTGCAGGTCGGTGAGCCGAGCGCCTATGCGCTGCTGCTGGAGTCGGCCGCCGCCAAGAGCGTGCCCACCACGCCGCCCTGGCAATGCGCCCCGAAGGGCGATTGCACGCTCCTCTGGCTCGCGCAAAGCGGGGCCTTGCGGGAGCAGCTGAATTCGATGGCGGAGTTCGGCCGGACCTGCGAGACGGCCGCTGCGGACGGCGTGAGCTGGATCGAACCGTTCCCGGCGCTGCAGGACAAGAATCCCGCCGCGACGCCGATTCCTCAGTACAAGAACATCACGTCGTGTCTGCAATGGCTGCGTGCGCAGGCCACGCTGGCTGCGGTCGGCGGCGACGAGGCGCGGGCGCTTCGGCTCCTTCAGCAGGGCGATCGCATCGTGCGCAGCGCGATGCTCGGCGCGCAATCGTTGATCGGCCATGCCATCGCCTGGAACGTGGCCACCCGGCAATGGCAGGCCGTCGCGGCGATCGCCCAGGCGCGGCCGAAGATGGCGCCGCAACTGCTCGAACTGCTGCACCCGCTCGACCCGTCGACCTTCAGCACGGCAAGATGGATCGCGCACGAGTCGGATTTTTCGAGTGCTGTCATGCGGGATCTGATCCGATCCTGCGAAGCGGTCCGACGCGGTGAGGACACGTCGCAAGGCAAGCTCGACAGCCTCTGGTGCCACGGGCATCTGGGTCTGTTGCCGGAACTGACGGCGCAGGAGATGGATGCCTATTTCGTGCGAATGGCCGAGCAGTCGCGGGAGGGTGCCGTGGCCACCGCGGCGGCGGGCGTGCTGGGCTCGGAGTCGCCTTCAAGTCCTTGGGCCTGGCGCAATTCCGTCGGACACATTCTGGCGGTGGTGGGCAGCCCGTCATGGATGCCTTATGTCCATCGCCAGGCGGACGTGGAACTGGTCCGACAGGCGGCAGAGCTGGCCGTCAAATTGACGATCCATCCGCTGCCGGACGCACAACGACAAGCGTGGCTGGATTCACAAGACATCCCGCCGGCGATCAAGCAACGGCTTTCGTTGGCCGACGGACGGCTGAACGTGCGCCCCTGGCATGAAGACGGCGAAAAGCAGGCGCCGGTGAGTTTTGCGCTGCTGTCGCCAGCGCGAAGCCCCTGATCGTTGCAGTTGCGTACAGTGTGGGCTGAATCCGGAGACAAGAAGCCCCCCATGATCCTCAGCGAAGACCACCGCGCCATCCAGGACGCCATCCGCGACTACGTGCAAGGCGAGATCGCCCCTTACGCCGCCGAGTGGGACAAGAAGCACCACTTCCCCGCCGAGCAACTGAAGGGCCTCGCCGCCCTCGGCTGCTACGGCGTCGCCGTGCCCACCGAATACGACGGCGCGGGCCTGGACTACCTCTCGCTCTCGCTGATCCTGGAAGAGATCGCGGCCGGCGACGGCGGCACGTCCACGGTCGTCAGCGTCAACAACTGTCCCGTCTGCTCGATCCTGATGGGCTTCGGCAACGAAGACCAGAAGCAGCGTTTTCTCAAGCCGCTGGCGCGCGGCGACATGCTCGGCGCGTTCTGCCTGACCGAACCTCACGTGGGCTCGGAAGCGGGCGGCCTCAAGACGACTGCAACGCGTGATGGCGACGACTACGTGCTGAACGGCGTCAAGCAGTTCATCACCAGCGGCAAGCATGGCGACGTCGCCATCGTCATGGCCGTGACGGACAAGGCCGCCGGCAAGAAGGGCATCAGCGCCTTCCTCGTGCCGACGAACACGCCCGGCTACATCGTGGCGCGCATCGAAGAGAAGATGGGCCAGCATTCGAGCGACACGGCGCAGATCCTGTTCGAGAACTGCCGCGTGCCGGCCGCCAACCGCATCGGCGATGAAGGCCAGGGCCTGAAGATCGCGCTGTCGGGCCTGGAAGGCGGGCGCATCGGCATTGCCTCGCAATCGGTGGGCATGGCGCGCGCGGCCTTCGAGGCGGCGCTGAAGTACAGCAAGGAGCGCGTCGCCTTCGGCCAGCCGATCTTCGAGCACCAGGTGATCGGCCACAAGCTGGCGGAGATGGCGACGCAGATCGAAGCGGCGCGCCAGCTGATCCATCACGCCGCGAGCCTGAAGGACGCGGGCCAGCCGTGCCTGAAGGAAGCGGCGATGGCCAAGCTGTTCGCCAGCGAGATGGCCGAGAAGGTCTGCTCCGCCGCGATCCAGGTCTTTGGTGGTTACGGTTATGTGAACGACTTCCCCGTCGAGCGCATCTACCGTGACGTTCGTGTCTGCCAGATTTACGAAGGCACATCGGAAGTGCAGAAAATCCTGATCCAGCGCGCACTCGGCTGAAGTCAGAATGCGCCTCTCGATTCCGGGAGGCTCCCCGCATGAACACCCGCCGCCGTTTCCTCGTCCAGGCGCCGCTGATCGCGGCCGCCGCCAGCGCCAAGGCTGCCGACTCCTCAGACACACCCGCCGGCATGCCGCCCGCCTGGGGAACCGCGCCGGGCGTGGGGCCGGAGATCACGCCGCAGACGATCGCCGAGGCCAGCAAGCTCACACAGGTCAGCATGAAGCCCGCCGAAGTGGCGCAGGTGGCCGGCGCCTGGCGCAGCACGATGGCGCCGCTGATGGAGCGCCGCAGCGGGCCGAAGAAGCTCGCCATCCCCGATGCAGTGGCGCCCGCCACGCTCTGGCAGCCGCTCCAGTTCGCGCCGAAGGCTAACGTCCAAAGCCAGCGGTTCAAGCGCTCGGCCGATGCGAGGCTGCCGCTGCCGGCGAGCGATGTCGACATCGCCTACGCCCCGGTCACCGATCTCTCGCGCTGGATCGCCGCACGCAAGCTCACGAGCGAGCGGCTCACCAAGATCTACCTGGAGCGCATCCGCCAGCACGACGGCAAGCTGCGCTGCATCATCACGCTCAACGCCGAAGGCGCCCTGGCCGCCGCACGCGCCGCCGACGCCGAGATCGCGCGGGGCAAGTACCGCGGCCCGCTGCACGGCATTCCGTTCGGCGTGAAGGACTTGCTGGACACCGCCGGCATCGCCACGACCTGGGGCGCCGAGCCGTACCGCAACCGCGTGCCGACGAAGGACGCCGTCGTCGTCGAACGCCTCAAGGCCGCTGGCGCGATCCTGCTGGCCAAGCTGAGCCTCGGCGCGCTGGCGCTCAACGACGTGTGGTTCGGCGGCCAGACGATGAACCCGTGGTGCCTCGATGAAGGCGCATCAGGTTCGAGCGCCGGTCCAGGCGCAGCCACCGCGGCCGCGCTGGTCGGCTTCTCCATCGGCAGCGAGACGGGCGGCAGCATCGTCAGCCCCAGCATGCGCTGCGGCGTGACCGGTCTGCGCCCGACCTTCGGCCGCGTGGCGCGCACCGGCGCCATGACGCTGGCCTGGACGCTCGACAAGCTCGGCCCCATGACCCGCAGCGTGGAAGACGCGATGCTCGTGCTGCAGGCGATCAACGGGCCCGATACGAACGACCCGTACAGCGTGCCGAGCAGCGCGCCGGGCTTCGACGCAAGCGCCTCGGTTTTCGGCATGAAGGTCGGCTACATCCCGGCGTGGCTGAAGGAAGAGCCGGCGACGGACGTCGACCGCGCTGCGCTGGAACATCTGCTCAAGCTGGGCCTCCAGCCGGTGCCCGTCGAACTGCCTGACTGGCCGTATGGCTCACTGGATACCGTGATCTTCGCGGAAGCCGCCGCCGCGTTCGAGGAGCTCACGCTCTCCGGCGGCGTCGACCAGCTCAAGATGCAGGTGATGGACGCGTGGCCGAACATCTTCCGCCAGTCGCGCTTCCTCTCCGCCGTGGACTACGTGCAGGCCGACCGCCTGCGCCGCCGCGTGGCGCAGGAGATGGCGCGAATCATGAGTCAGGTCGACGTGCTGCTCGTGCCTTCGCTGCGCGGCGAGATGCTCACCATCAGCAACCACACCGGCCACCCGTCGCTGACGCTGCGCACGGGCTTCGTCGAAGTCAGCGAAGCGCGCAGCGACTGGGCGCCCGATCCGGCGAACCCGCTGCCGAAGTTCTCGTCGCCGCGCCGCGTGCCGCACGGCGTGACGCTGATCGGCGGGCTGTTCGACGAAGCCCGCATCGCCCAGGTTGGCGCGGCGCTGGAGCGCGTGTCGGATGTGGCGGCGCAAAGACCACCGGCGTTCGCCTGAGTTATCGTTTCGCCCTGCATGGATTCCGCCCCAGCTCCTGTTGCGCCCTCGGCCCTCGAAGCCGAGAACGCCCGCCTGCGCCAGCAGCTCGATGAGCTGGTCACGCAGGCGCGCGCCAACGAGGAGAAGATGCGGCGCTTCGAGCGCCTGGAGCATCGCCTGATCGGCGCTCGCTCGCTGAAGGAGCTGCTGCATCTGCTGCTGGGCGACTATCGCCGCGAGTTCGGCCTCGAGGCCGTCGGCCTGGCCCTCGTGGACCGGGAAGGCGAGGCCGCCCAGGTGCTGTCCGAGGAGTTGCGCGAGGACGGCCTCCTGCAATCGTTGCTGCTCGACGGCGACGAAAGCCAGCTCGAAGCGCTGCACGGTCAATCCCGCCGCCCGTGGCTCGGCCGCTTCGACGCCCAAGCCCACGGCGGCCTGTTCGGCCCGCGCGCCGGCTTCATCGATTCCGTCGCCCTTTTGCCGCTGCGCCGGCACGACCAACTCATCGGCAGCCTGCACTTCGGCAGCGCTGATGCACGGCGTTATGAGTCGGGCACCGCGACCGACCTGCTGGAGCGCCTCTCCGGCATCATCGGCGTCTGCCTGGACAACGCGCTGAACCAGGAACGCCTCAAGCTCGCCGGCCTGACCGACGCGCTGACGGGCGTGCACAACCGCCGCTACTTCGACCACCGATGCCAGATCGAGGTGGCACACGCGCGCCGCCACCAGCAGGCGCTGGCCTGCCTGTTTCTCGACATCGACAGCTTCAAGAAGATCAACGACGTGCACGGCCATCAGAGCGGCGACGAAGTGCTGCGTGCGGTGGGCCAGCGCATCGCGCACTGCTTGCGCACCGGCGACACGATTGCCCGCTACGGCGGCGAGGAATTCGTCGCGCTGCTGCCGCAGACGAATCGCAACCATGTGGGCGAAATTGCCGAACGCATCCGCGCCGCGATCGCTGCCGAGCCCCTTGCGGCCGGCATTTCCGGCACCATCTCCATCGGTCTGGCCATGTTGCCGACGCCCGCGAACGGCGGCACGGCGGAGCTGGCCGCCGATCTGATCGCGCAAGCCGATCAGGCCTTGTACAGAGCCAAACGCCAAGGCCGTAACCAAGTCGTCAGCGCCTGAACCTTTCAGCGCACGGCTTCAGCAATCCATAAGCCATGTGCCGAAACATCAAGACCCTGTTCAACTTCGAGCCGCCGGCCACCGAACTCGAGATCCGTGACGCCTCGCTGCAATTCGTCCGCAAGCTGAGCGGTTTCGCCGTGCCCTCCAAGGCCAACGAAGCCGCGTTCAACCAGGCGGTCGAGGATGTGGCCACCGCGGCCCGCGCGTTGATCCGGTCCATGACCACCCACGCCGCGCCGCGCGACCGAGAGGTCGAGGCGGAGAAAGCTCGCGAACGTTCGGCCCAGCGGTTCGGCCCTCGATGAAGAAGAAGCCCCTGCCATGAAATTCAAGCGCTTCCTGCACGACAACCGCGGCTTCATCGCCTTCCTGATCTGCTTCGGTCTCATGCGCACCGCCGTGGCCGACTGGAACCCGATCCCGTCCGGCTCCATGCGCCCGACGCTGCTCGAAGGCGATGTGGTGCTGGTCAACCGCGTGGCCTACGACCTCAAGGTACCGCTGACCTCCGTGGTGATCGCGCACATGGGCGAGCCGGCGCGCGGCGACGTCGTGACCTTCTTCTCGCCGAAGAACGGTGACCGGCTGATCAAGCGTGTGGTCGGTCTGCCGGGCGATGTGATCGAAATGCGCGATGAGCGGCTGCTGATCAATGGCCAGCCCGTGGCGTACAGCGAGGCCCAGGGCATCCGCGAGCAGCTGCGCTTCGGCACATCCGTGCCGGCCGTGCGCGCCACCGAACATCTCTCGGGCCGCGATCACGAAGTGCTGGTGATGCCGACGGTGGAAGCCCGGCGCGACTTCGGCCCCGTCACCGTGCCAGCCGGCCAGTACTTCATGCTGGGCGACAACCGCGACAACAGCGCGGACTCGCGCTACATCGGCTTCGTGCCGCGCGAGAAGCTGATCGGCCGCGCGCATCGCGTGCTGGTGTCGGCGGACATTCTGGACAAGTGGCAACCGCGCCTGTCGCGCTTCGCCAGCTCCATCATCTGAGCCGCTAGCTAACGTTCCAATCGCGCGGAGCGTTCTGCTCGCACTTGCGACAGTCGAGCAACTCGCCGATCACGCCCGCGCGGCCTTCCTCGGTCTGCGTCCACGGCCGCATCTGCCACGGCGGATCGTGCCGCACATGCTGGTTGTGGCCGCAGGCGAGCCGCGCCACCCAATGGCCTTCGTCGTCCTGATGAAAGCCGACGATCGCCTGCTTCACAAGCCGCCTTGCGTGAGCCGCGCCGGGTCGAGCAGTTCCTCCAGCTCGGCGCGCGCGATGCCGCTGTCTTCCTCGGCCACATCGATAATCGGCCGGTTCTCCTTGTAGGCGCGCTTGGCGATCTCGGCGGCCTTCAGGTAGCCGATGCGCGGGTTCAGCGCCGTCACGAGGATGGGGTTGCGAGAGAGCGCCTGCTTCAGCCCCGCTTCGTTCACCTTGAAGGTGGCAATGGCCCGCTCGCCCAATTCACGGCTCGCGCCGGCCATCAGTTGCAGGCTGTCGAGCAGGTTGTGCGCCACGAGCGGCAGCATCACGTTCAGCTCGAAGCTGCCGCTCTGTCCGGCGATGGCGATGGCCGCGTCGTGGCCGATCACCTGGGCCGCGGCCATCGCGACGGCCTCTGGGATCACGGGGTTGACCTTGCCCGGCATGATGCTGGAGCCGGGCTGAAGCGCCTTCAACTCGATCTCGGCCAGGCCGGCGAGCGGGCCGGAGTTCATCCAGCGGAGGTCGTTCGCGATCTTCATCAGCGTGACGGCCAAGCCGCGCAACGCGCCGCTGAGCGCCACGACAGCATCTTGCGAGCCCATGGCGGCGAAGAAGTCGGGCGCCGGCGTGAAGGTCTCGCCGCACAACGTCGAAAGCTCGCGGCAGAAGCTCTGCGCGAATTGCGGATGCGCGTTGATGCCCGTGCCCACGGCCGTACCGCCTTGCGCCAGGCCCTGGATGCGCGGTTGCAGGCTTCGCAACTGACCGATCTGCGCCTCGACCTGCGCAGCCCAGCCTCCGAGCACCTGGGCGAAGGTGATCGGCATCGCGTCCATCAAGTGGGTGCGCCCCGTCTTCACGTGATGGCCGACCTCGCCGGCCTTCGCGCGGATCGCATGAGTGAGCATCTCCAGCGCCGGCAGCAGCTCGCGCGCCAGCGCCAGCGAGGCGGCGATGTGCAGCGCGGCGGGGATCGAGTCGTTGCTGCTCTGGCCTGCATTCACATGGTCGTTGGCGCTGACGGGCTTGCCCAGCTCGCGCGCGGCCAGCGTGGCGAGGACCTCATTGGCGTTCATGTTCGAGCTGGTGCCCGAGCCGGTCTGGTAGACGTCGACGGGGAAGTGCGCCATCAGCCCCGGGTCTCGCATCAGCTGAACGGCCGCGTTAGCAATCGCACCGCCGATCTCGGCGTCGAGCTGCCCCAGGCCGATGTTGGCCCGTGCCGCCGCGCACTTTTGCAGCAGCAGCGCACGCACGAACCGCTCGGGCATCGGCCCGCCGAGGCGCGCGAAGTTCGTCACCGCGCGCTGGGTCTGGGCGCCGTACAGCGCGTCCTGCGGCAGCGCCACCTCGCCCATGCTGTCGCGTTCGATCCGGGTCTTCGCTTCGGCCATGTGCCATCTCCTGCAAATTGCTTCGGCTGATCCTCGCACAAACACCTTTGCGCACGCCCCGTTGCATGCGTTACCTTCTCGGCCATGGAAGACATCAAGCTCCCGGGCCGACCGCCCATCCAGTTCTACTTCGACTTCTCGTCGCCGTACTCCTACATCGCCTCGGAATGGATCGAGGCCATGGCCGCCCGGCACGGCCGGCGCGTGCAGTGGCATGCAGTGCTGCTGGGCGCGCTGTTCCAGAGCACGGGCCTGAAGCCGCTGATGGACTACCCGATCAAGCGCGACTACGCGCTGCGCGACATCCTGCGCTCGGCCGCTTACGCCGGCGTGCCGATCACCATGCCGGACCCGTTCCCGATCTCCACCGTCAACGCCGCCCGCGTGTTCTGGTGGCTGGAAGACCAGGACCCGCAGCGCGCCGTCGACTTCGCCCGCGCCGCCCTGCGCGGCTACTTCACGCGCAACGTCAACCTCGGCGACCCGGCCCAGCTCAAGGCCCTGTGTGCGCAGAGCGGACTGGATGCCGACGCCGCCGAGGTCGCCTGGGGCAATCCGGAATGGAAGGCCAAGCTCAAGTCGGCCAATGACGCGGCCCAGGCGGCGGGCGTGTTCGGCGGCCCGTACTTCATCGTCGACGGCGAGCCCTTCTGGGGCAACGACCGCCAGCAGCAGATGGAGTCCTGGTTACAGTTCGGCCCGCCGAAGGGCCTTCTGGGCTGACAAGCGAGGCCATGAGGGGCTAACCTGAAGGTTACGCGCCACGTTTGAAGGGTCTTAGCAAGGGTTCCGGACCCTCATCTTCACGTTCGCGGGTTAACCTTCGGGGCAACGAAAACCGATCGGAGCATTCCCGTGCGTATCCTGCTTGTCGAAGACGATGCCACCCTGGCTGAATCCACCACCCGTGCCCTGCGCTCGCAGGGTTGGGTCGTCGACTGCACGGCCCGTGGCGAGCCCGTGCCGCTGTCACTGCGGGAAGACCGTTATGACCTCCTGATCCTCGACATCGGCCTGGCCGGCATCGACGGTTTCGAGACCCTGCGCCGCGTGCGCTCGCAGGGCAGCCCGATCCCCGTGCTGATCCTCACCGCCCGCGACGGCGTCGAAGACCGCGTGCGCGGACTCGAGATCGGCGCCGACGACTACCTCGTCAAGCCCTTCGCCCTGTCCGAGCTGATCGCCCGTGCCCGCGCCCTGGTGCGCCGCAGCCAGGCCCGCTTCTCCAACGAGCTGAAGATGGCCAGCCTGCGCATGGACCTGGACGCCCGCCGCGCCTGGCTCGGCGAGGAGCCGCTGTCTTTGTCGGCCCGCGAATGGGAAGTGCTGTCCTTCATGATGGCGCGCATCGGCAAGGTCATCGCCAAGGAACAGATCGTCTCCGCCAGCAACGGCTGGGACCAGAGCACGACGGACAACGCCGTCGAGGTCTGCATCTCGCGCCTGCGCGCCAAGCTCGAACCGGCCGGCATCCAGATCCGCACCGTGCGCGGCTTCGGCTACCTGCTCGAAGAGCAAGCGCCTGCAGTGAAGACTTGAGATGTTGAACAAGGCCTTGGGCGCTTCGCTGTCGCTCAAGCAACGGCTGTTCCTGTGGTTGCTGATGCCGCTGCTGCTGGCGGTGCCGGCGGGCAGCTTTGCGCTGTACACGCTGATCCGCAACACCACGGTCGCCTGGCTCGACCAGGGCCTGGGTGATACGGCGCTGGCGCTGTCCAACTTCATCCGCACGCATGACGGCGAGCTGATCGTCGAGATCTCCGGCCAGACCGACGGCGCGCTGCGTTTCGACCGCGTGGACCGCGTCTACTACATGGTGCTCGCGCCGCAGGGCCAGCGCCTGGCGGGCGACATGATGCTGGGTGAACCGCATGTCACCGTGACGGCCGGCGAATGGGACTTCCGCGATGTCGAGCTCGACGGCCAGACCCTGCGCCTGTCCACCCTCGGCGTGGCCTGCGGCGTGGTCGGCAACGTCTGCCAGATCCGCGTGGCCGAGACCACCACCAAGCGCACCTCGTTGCGCCGCGACCTGCTCGTGGCCGTCGGCGTGACGATGCTCCTGCTCTCCACCGGCCTCGTGCTGGCGGGCTGGCTCGCCATTCACCAGGGCCTGCGGCCGCTGGGCGAACTCTCCACTGAGGTGGAGCGCCGCGACCTCGACCGTCTCGACCCGCTGGAGCAGCCCGTGCCGAACGAGGTGCGCCCGCTGATCGCCGCACTGAACCGGTTGTTCGAGCGATTGCGCGCGGCGACCGGCGCGCAGCAGGACTTCCTCGCCAACGCCGCCCATCAGCTGCGCACGCCGCTGACCTCGCTGCGCACGGAGATCGAACTGGCGCTCCTGGAGCCGCACGACGACACGCTGGAGCCGCTCTTGCAGCGCCTGAAGAACAGCGTGGACCGCAGCGCGCGGCTGGCGCAGCAGATGCTTTCGATGGCGCGCAGCGACGCCACGCCGCCGCACGAAGGCCAGCGTGTGCTGGATCTGCGCGATCTGGCCGCCATCGCCGCCGAGGACTGGGTGCCGCGCGCGCTCGACGCCGGCATCGACCTGGGCTTCGAGCTCGAGAGCGCGCCCGTGATGGCGCGCAGTTTTCTCTTGCGCGAGCTGCTCGAGAACCTGATCCACAACGCCGTGAACTACGCGGGCGAGGGCGCTCGCATCACCGTGCGCGTCGGCGTGCGCGACGGCCGCGCGATGCTCGAAGTCGAAGACACCGGCCCCGGCATCCCGCCAGAGGACCGCGGCCGCGTGCTCCAGCGCTTCCAGCGCGGACCCGAGGCCAAGGGCAGTGGCTCGGGCCTGGGCCTGGCGATCGCGCAGGACATTGCCATCAGCCACGGCGGCACGCTCACGCTCGGCGAGGGCGCGCACGGGCAAGGCCTGCGGGTGCGCCTGACCTTGCCGTTAGCGGCGCCGTCCGCGCCGGTCGCATCTGCGCCGGCGCCGCTGCCGCCCGCCTGCTGATCAGGCGCCGCGCAGGTCGTCCACCGGGACGACGAGTTGCGCCAGTCCAGTCATGCGCTGGATCAGCAGCGAGATCGCGTCCACGTCATTGTCGATGTTGCCGTGCGAGGCCTTGGCCGTCACCGCCGCCGCGCCCGCGGGCCGCGCCACGGTGACCGGCCCGTCGACGATGTGCGTGCGCCCGTCCAGCCCCGCGTCCTCGGCCGCGCGGCGCCAGTTGGAGAGCGTCTCGCGCGTGTCGGACGAGCCGTCCCATTTGTCGTAGTGCTCGTCCTCGATCAAGTGCAGGCCCATCAGCGGCGTGCGCAGGTCCGTCTCCAGCGCATTCGAGACGAAGTACAGCAGCGACTTGCGGTAGATGACGGCCACGTTGTCGTCCAGCTCCGCCTGGTTGCCGAGCACGTGCAGGCGAATCTGCTTGAGCCGCCCCGGCGCGTTCGCATAGTGCGTGTTGGCGAACGCCACCGAGCAGGCCGGCGCCAGCAGCTCGATGCTCGTCGGCGCCAGCTTGCCGCGCGCGGCCAGCGCGTTGAGCAGGTAGCCCAGCCAGATCGAGCCCGCCGAGTGGCCGGCCACGTGCAGCTCGAACTGGTCGCCCCAGGTGGCACCGAGCGTCTCCAGCGCCTCCATCAACAGATCGCCGCCGTGCCGCGGCGCAAAGGCGAGCTCCGCGTTGCCCTTCATCTCCGACCAGATCGGCTTGGCCAGCGGGCGGCCGATGGTCTTCTCGATCAGCAGGTCCGTCTTGTCGCTGAACCACTCGGCCACGCCGCCGGCCATGCCCGGCTGCTGGCGCTTGTCCTGGATGATCTGCTGCAGCGATTCGAGCAGGCCCGTCTTCCAGACCATGAAGATCGGATAGCAGCCGTTGCCGGTGAAGTAACGGCCCATCGCAGCGGCACGGTCGATGGCGTCGCTCTCGCTGTTGAGGCCGCCGTGGACATAGAGCACCATGCGCTTGGGCTCGTCCGCCGGCCGCGTGCGGAACCAGGCATCGGGCAGCGCGAAGCACTGGTGCTGGAGCTTGCGCGGCGCTTCGTCTTCCGTGAGGTAGCGGGCCACGCGGCCGTCATTGCCCAGCACCACGCTGTGCTGGTAGGCCAGGCTCTGGTCCCACCAGCCCGCGCGTTGCTGCGCACCCGCCGCCTTGCTCTGGCCCGGCTGCGCGGCGGTGAGGTTGCCCGCGATCACGCCCGGCACGCCCAGCGCCACCACCCACGCATCCATGCCGTGCGTGAGCCAGTCGGCATAGCCGATCACCGCGAAGCCGCCGGCGCCGAAGTCCTTGCCCCAGGAGTTCTGGATCACGAAACCGTCGCGGTTGAAGCCCACCAACGCGAAGGCATGGCCGCCGTCGCGCGAGGGCTTGCCGTCCCACGCGATGCGCGGCAGGTCGGCGTGGCCCTTGATCTTGGCCTTCGTCTCCGGCACGTGGTCCCAGCCGTCGTGCGTGTACGAAGCGACGTAGATCGCGCCGTGCTGGGCGATGGCCGCCTGCATGTCCGTGATGCTCGTGTAGTCGACGCGGTAGTAGATGCCGAGCGGCGTCTCGGCCGCGCGCTGCGCGAAGCCATAACGCGCAGCCCGAGCGGCGGCATCGCCGTCCGGCCAGTCGCTGCGCAGGCACACGCCGTTGCGGTACCAGCCCTTGAGCGCGCCGCGGCAGGAGGAGCCTTCGTAGTCCTCGCCCTGGTATTCGTCGTAGCGCCGCGCCAGGATGTAGAGCATGCGCGGGCTCACCGATTCGAGCCGCTTCGGGAAGCCGCTGCCCACCCAGCGCAGGTAGTTCACCACGCCCGCCAGGCCGAAGCCGGTGCACGCGCCTTCCTGGCCCTGGTCGAGGATCAGTCCTGCGCCGCTGTAGCGCGGCAGCAGCTCGGCGATCTGCGCGCGCGTGGGGTGCTCGGCCGGCAGGCTTTGCGGCAGCGGCATGTAGAGGCGGTCGCGGGCGTCGAACGGGTCCTTGCGGGTGCCCGTCTGGCGCTTGCTTTGCGTCGACGTTGCAGTGGCCTTCGCCTTTGCGCGACCGGCGCCGCGCACTGGCGCAGGCCACACCGTGGCTGCGAGATCGAAGACGCTGCTGAAGCGGTCGAGCCCGTGCGCGCCACCGTTCACCAGCTTGCGCGCCGCGGCCAGATCGCCGGCGGCCAGCGCCGTGCGGCAGCGGTCGGCGCAGTCGTCGAGGAAGGCCGCGAGCAGCAGCGCAGCGATCTCCGGCGTGTTCGCCAGATCGGGCTTGGCCGTCAGGTCGATGCCGATCTTTTCGCCGTACTTGGCGTAGTTGTTGCGGCCGGTGAGCTGCACGAAGCCGCGGCCCTTGAACAGCGCGCCCTCACCCTTGCGGTTGCCGAGCTTGCCGTCGTACAGCGCGAACGGCACGCCGCCCGGCGCCGTGTTGAAGCGCGAGACGCCCTCAACGATCGGCACGAAGCCTTCGGTCTCCGCGCGGATCGTGGCCAGCGCGGCGAGCACCATCGGGCGATCGGTCAGCTTGTAGGCAGCGAGCGCTGATTCGACGTAAGCCAGATAGCGCGACACATTGGCCGGCTTGGTGGCGGGGAAGAGCTTGTACACGGCCCGGTTCGGCGGCATGAAGCTCGCGGGTGCGGGTGTGAGGCCGAGCAGTCGCTGGCAGTAGGGGCCGACGATGCCGTCCGCAATGATGCTGACGCCGGCCTGCCAGCGGCGGATGGCGGCGTCGAATTCGGCGTCGATCGTCGGCCTGGCTTTCTTGAGGCCCGGATACGCCGACGCGTCGCTGCCCAGCTCCCGCACCAGCGCATCGGCCAGCGCCTTCACGTCGACGCCGCCGGCGCCTTGCATCAGGATCTTCTTCACGTTGTGCTCCCCGCTTGAAGTGGCGGCGCAAAGACTAAGCGCGAAGGGGCGGGGTGGCAACGTGAAGGGTGGGGAGGGAGGAGGGGAATATTGACCTGGCGAGGGCGGGAGATCGACGATGGTGCGGTGGGACGAGGGTGACTACCATCGCGCGCTGGTTCGTGCCGAACACCCTTGATCCCATCGCTGCCATGTTCAAGTCACTTCTCCTTTGCGGCTTCGCGTTCCTGTTCTCCGGCGCCGCTTCGTCGCAGACGGATCGCGGTTTTGATGACAGCGCGTCGAACCTGATGGTCGTGCTGCGGGAATCCGTCGGTGCGAACAAGCAAGCCGAATCGCTCGTGCCGATGGGTCGACCCAAGGTGAAGTTGCCGGATGGCCGGGAAATGGAGGTCGACATGATGGCCTTTGCATACCTCGGTGACATGCATGTGCGATTCGTGTTTGATGCGCCCACGACGATGCCGAACGCATCGCCCAAGGACCTCGAACGTCTGCAACTGACGCCGGAAGCCGCGCTGGCGCTGGCCATCAAGAACATCAAGCGCGTGTACGGCGAGCCTCAGGCCACGCCATGGGGCGATCTGTTCGAGGTCAGCGGAAAGTCGCCGGATCTGGACAGCAGCTATTTTCTCGACAAGGACTTCTGGAATGCCCAGCTCAAGAAGTATCCCGAAGGCGTTGTCGCGTTGGTGGCCAAGCGTGGCGGCCTGGCCTTTGCACCGTTGTCGAACCAGAAGGCCGTCGACGGGATGAAGCGGGCGGTGGGCTACCTGTACACGAGCAGCGAGCGTTTGCGAGTTTCGTCGGCGCTGTATCTGTTCAAGGACGGGAAGTGGTCCGTGTATCAGGCACCGGTCTCGGCCGGTCGTTGACTCTTAGATTCACTTTCAGACAAGCGGGCGCCATGCATCGACGAATCCTCCTTCTCTCGGGCCTTTGCCTGGCCGTTTCTCAGGCCAGCGCAGCCGACGCGCCGTTCGCCGTGGGCGGCGTCATGCTGCTTCAACCTCAGCGCGGCATCGAACCCAGAGTGCAGTCGGTGGAGGCCTTGGCGGCGTATATCCAGCGCATTGGCGGCGCCGCGCAAGTCTTCTTCAAGAACCATCCGATCGGAGCAAAGGCGGCCGGCTACCTCGTGATTGCAGTCAAGCCGGCGCAGGATTCCAATGTATGGATCGACTTCTCGCCGAAGATCCCGGCGCCGATGGCTGAGGAACTGACAGGGCAGCTGCGCAAGGTGCCGGCCCTCCAGGTTTCCGAAGGACCCATCGTGTTTGCCTTGCAGGTCGGTCTCAACGGCGCTGCGCCGCCGAACGGCCAGTCGCCGATGCCCGAGGAATGGGCCGCTGAACTTCGCAATGCCGGCCGGCCGGTCGAGGCGGGTGAGCTGGCGCTGCGCGTGTGGCGTTGACCGCGCCCCATCGCCGAGCGCAGGGCTTCGCCGAGCGGGTGCTCAAGGTCGATCACGCGGGCGAGCACGGCGCAGTGAATATCTACGCAGGTCAACTGCTGATGGCGAAGCTGACGGCGCCGACGCTGGTGCCGGAACTGGCCAAGTTTCAAGCGCACGAGCGACGGCACCGGGCGATTTTCGGAGCCGAGCTGCAACGCCGTGGCGTGCGGCGCTGCCGCAGTTACCACGGGTGCGGCATCGGCGGCTTCGTTCTCGGCGTCGTCACGGGGCTGCTCGGCAGAAGCGCCATTGCGGCAACCACGGTCGCCGTCGAGCGCGTGGTGTTGCGCCATCTGGAGCATCAGATGACGCAACTCAGCGCATCCGACCCGGATGCCGCGCGGGCGATCGGGTCCATCGTCGCGGAAGAGCAGTTCCACCACGACCAATCGGCAGCGCACCTTCAGGCCGGTCGCGGCTGGGTCCGGCTGCTGACGCCGGTTGTCGCGGCGTCTACGGAGACCGTCATCTGGCTCGGCATGCGGCTTTGAGGCGCTTAGTCGAATCCTTCAGCTGCGGACCATGAACTTCACCGGCACCGCCGCGGGCTCCTGCGCGCGATCATGGAAGCGATCCAGCAGCTCCCGCTGCTGCGCCCGCGCCGTCGCCACGTTCGCCAGCTTCACGTGCCCGTAGCCGCGAATCTTTTCCGGCAGAGTGGCAAGGCGCACGGCCAGGTCGAGCTTCTCGCTCGACAGCGAAGTCAGCAGCTCGTCGATCAGGGCTTCGTACTCGCCGATCAACGACCGCTCCATCCGCCGCTCTTCCGTCCGCGAGAACACATCGAGCCAGCCACCGCGCAGGAAGCGCAGCTTGGCCATCACCTTGAGCGCGCCCATCATCCACGGCCCCATCTCCATCTTGGCGACGCGACCGTCCTTGCCCGGCTTGGCCAGCAGCGGCGGAGCCATGTGGAAGCTGATGGATTGCCAGTTCTCGAACTGATCCTTCAGTGATGCCTCGAAGCGGCCATCGGTATAGAGCCGCGCCACTTCCCATTCGTCCTTGATGGCGAGCAGCTTGGCGTAGTTGCGGGCGACAGCCTCGGCCAGGCGCGTGGAGCCGAACGGCGCTTCCGCCACGCGCACGCGGTTCACGAGCTGGGCATAACGCTCCGCGTAAGCGGCGTCCTGGTAGTCCGTCAGATGCTGGATGCGACGCTGCATCAGGCTGTCAAGATCCTGCGGCAGCGCTTGTGCAGCGGGTGCGCCCGCGAGACGGCGCAGGCTCCCGGGCGAAGCGACGGCCAGACGGCCGAGCGCGAAGGCGATCTTGTTGGCGGCCACGGCCACACCGTTCAGCTCCATCGCGCGCATCAGAGCGCCTTCGCTCAACGGCACGAGGCCCCGCTGCCAGCACGCGCCAAGCATGATGATGTTGGACGGCATCGTGTCGCCCATCAGCTCCTGCGCAATGGCTTGCGCGTCGAGCGTGGCAAGCAGTGCATCGTCCGAGCCGATCGCGTGGCGCATCTTCGCCAGCAGCGAGTCCGCATGCAGGCTCGCATCGGGTTGGCGCACGAAGGCCGCCGTGGGCATCTCATGCGTGTTCGCGACGATCACCGTGCGGCCCGGCTTGATCGTGCCCAGCGCATCGGCACTGGCGCCGACGACCATGTCGCAGGCGAGCAGCACGTCGGCCTGCTGCGTGTCGATGCGGACCTGGTTGAGCTGGTCCGGCGTCTCGGCCAGGCGCACGAAGGACAGCACGGCGCCGCCCTTTTGCGCGAAGCCCATGAAATCGAGCACGGAGCTTTGCTTGCCTTCGAGGTGCGCGGCCATCGAAACGAGCGCGCCGACGGTGACGACGCCCGTGCCGCCCACGCCGGTCACGAGCATGTCGAACGGACCGGTCCATCTCCAGGTTGGCGGCGCGGCGATGCCGCTCAATTCACGCGTCAGGTCTTCCGGCGTGTAGCTCGCACCCTGGCGCTTCTTCAGCTCCGCGCCATGCACCGAGACAAAGCTCGGGCAGAACCCGTTCACGCAGGAGAAATCCTTGTTGCAGCTGCTCTGGTCGATCTTGCGCTTGCGGCCGAGTTCGGTCTCCACCGGCATGACGGACAGGCAGTTGCTGGCCTGGCCGCAATCGCCGCAGCCTTCGCACACGGCTTCGTTGATGAAGATGCGGCGCGGCGGATCCGGGAATTCCTTCTTCTTGCGGCGGCGGCGCTTCTCGGCGGCGCAGGTCTGGTCGTAGATCAGCACGGTCACGCCTTCGAGGTCGCGCAGTTCGCGCTGCACGGCGTCGAGTTCGCTGCGGTCGTGGAAGGTGGTGCCCGGCGGGAACTGCGACTCGTGGCCCTTGTACTTCTCGGGTTCGTCGGAGACGACGGCCAGGCGCTTCACGCCCTCGGCCTCCACCTGCCGCGCGATCTGCGGCACGCTGGTGGTGCCGTCCACGGGCTGGCCGCCGGTCATGGCGACGGCGTCGTTGTAGAGGATCTTGTAGGTGATCGTCGCCTTGGCCGCGATGGCCTGGCGGATGGCGAGGTAGCCCGAGTGGTAATACGTGCCGTCGCCGAGATTCTGGAAGACGTGCTTCTCGGTCGTGAAGCGGCTCTGCGCGGCCCAGTCCACGCCCTCGGCGCCCATCTGGATCAGGCCCGAGGTGCCGCGCTCCATCCAGCTCGCCATGAAGTGGCAGCCGATGCCGGCTTGCGCGCGCGAGCCCTCGGGCAGCTTGGTGGACGTGTTGTGCGGGCAGCCCGAGCAGAAGTAGGGCTGGCGGCGCACGGCGTCGGCGGCGTTGGAGAGCAGCGTCGGCGTCTGGAAATCGACGACCAGATGGCGGCGGTCGAGCGCAGGGTTCAGCCGCGCGAGCCAGTCGGCCACCGTGCCCATGATGCGCGAGGGGCGCAGCTCGCCGAGGGCGCTCAGCACCGCCTTGCCGTGTTCATCGGTCTTGCCGACCACGCGCGGGCGCTGCGCATCAGGCAAGTGATAGAGCAGCTCCTTGATCTGGCGCTCGACGACCGGGCCCTTCTCCTCGATCACGAGCATGTCCGTCAAGCCTTGCGCGAACTCCTCGATGCGAGTGGGCTCCAGCGGGAACACGAGGCCGACCTTGTAGACGCGCACGCCGGCCGCGGCCAGTGCGTTCGGGTCCAGGTCGAGGCGGCGCAGCACTTCCATGAAGTCGTAGTGCGCCTTGCCGACCGTGACGATGCCTAACGTCGCGCGTGGACTGACGACGATGTGCTTGTCGATCGAGTTGACCTTGGCGAAGGCGCGCACCGCATCGAGCTTGTGCGCGAGCCGTTCTTCGAGCGTGAGCGAAGGCAGGTCCACAAGGCGGATGTGCAGGTCGGTCGGCGGCGTGTAGTCGACGACCGGCTGATCCCAGCCGATCGGCATGGCGTCGAGATCGACGGTCATGCCTGATTCGACAACCTCCGAGATCGCCTTGAACCCGACCCACGCGCCCGAGAAGCGCGAGAGCGCCCAGCCGTAGAGGCCGAACTCCAGGTACTCGGCGACGTTGCCCGGGTGCACGAGCGGCATCGACCACGCTTGCAGCGCCTGATCGCTCTGGTGCGGGGTGCTGGAAGAGACGCAGCCGTGGTCGTCACCGCAGACCACGAGCACGCCGCCTAACTTCGAGCTTCCATAGACATTGCCGTGCTTCAGCGCATCGCCCGAGCGGTCCACGCCGGGGCCTTTGCCGTACCACATGGCGAACACGCCGTCGGCCGTGCGCTTGGGGTCGAGCGCCACGCGCTGCACGCCGAGGCACGCGGTGGCGGCCAGGTCTTCGTTGATGGCGGGCAGGAAGTCCACGCGCGCGGCGTCGAGGAACTTCTTGGCCTTCCACATCTGCTGGTCGACCATGCCCAGCGGCGAGCCGCGGTAGCCGCTCACGAAGCCAGCGGTGTTCAGCCCCGCGGCCTCATCCAGGCGCTTCTGCGCAAGCAGCAGCCGCACGAGGGCTTGCGTGCCGGTGAGGAAGACCGCGCCGGTTTCGGCGGCGAGGTTGTCGGAGAGCTTGTAGTCGCGCAGCTGCATGGCGTTGGATTCTTGCTCCACACCGGCGCATAAAGTTTGCGCGTTTGCCTCTGATTGGTTGCCTGGTGAGAGAATTTATCTCCAAACAAACGAGGTTGGAGATGGAGTCTTTCGATCGGGCCACCAAGCTCATCATCGAGGCCTTGCAGGAGGACAACCGGCAGAGCACGCAGGCGCTGGCGGACAAGGTCGGCCTGTCCAGCACGCCGGTGTGGCGGCGCGTGCGCGAGCTCGAAGACAGCGGCGTGATCCGCCGCCACGTGGCGCTGATGGACCGCGAGAAGCTCGGCCTGTCGCTTTGCGTGCTCGCGCATGTGAGTCTGGTGCGGCATAGCGAGGGCGCGGTGGAGGATTTCGAGCGGCTCGTGCAGGCCAGCCCCGAGATCATCGAGTGTCACGCCATCACCGGCGAGGCCGACTATGTGATCAAGGTCGTCGTCACCGACATGAAGGCCTACGATCAGTTCCTGCAAATGGGCATCTTCAAGCTGCCCGGCGTCTCCAGCGTGCGCAGCAATGTGGTGCTGCGCGAGGTGAAGTACGAAACTGCACTGCCCGTCAAAACATAGAACATGAACCTGGACAAGATCGCCATCATCGGCGCCGGCCGTCTCGGCACCAGTCTCGCCCTCGCGCTCGCCGCGCGCAGCCGACCACCGCGCTTCGTGGCGAGCAAGAGCATGCGCAGCGCTAACGTGCTCGCTCAGCGGGTCAACGCGGCCGCGTGCACGCCGGAGCAGGCCCTGGGGCTGGCCGAGCTGGTGCTGTTCACCGTGCCGGACGACGAAATCGAAAGCGCCGCCGCCGCGCTGCCCTGGCGGCCGGGGCAGGCCGTCGTGCATTGCAGCGGCGCGACCGAGGTCGGCGCGCTGGCTTCAGCGGCCGACCGCGGTGCGCTGGTCGGCGGCTTCCATCCGTTGCAGATCTTCTCGGACCCCGAACGCGGCGCGGCGATGCTGGCCGGCTCCAGCGTCACGATCGAGGCCGATGAGCCGCTGCTCGGCAAGCTGCACGAGCTGGCGAACGTGCTCGGCCTGCGCCCGATGCACCTGCCGCCCGGCGCGCGTGCGGCCTACCACGCGGCGGCCAACTATGCGGCCAGCTTCCTGCTCTCGATGCTCGGCGAGGCCGAAGACATCTGGGCCGCTGTCGGCCTGCCGCGTGAACAGGCTTTGCAGGCACTGCTGCCGCTGGCGCGCGGCACGCTCTCAGCCGCTCAAACCCGCGGCCTGGCCGGCGCACAAAGCGGCGCGATCTCGCGCGGCGACCTCGGCGTGATCCGCCGCCATCTGCAGGCGCTGGATGGCATCGACAAGTCCGACGGCACCGCCCACGGCGACTTCTACCGCGAGTTTTCGCGCCGCCAGTTGCAGCTCGCGCGCTCCTCCGAGCGGCTCGACGCGGCGACCCTGGAGCAGGTCGCAGGTTTGCTCAGGAAGAGTGACCGCTAACTGCCAAATTACGCGGAAGTTACGACCCGTAAGCACGGTAGTCCGTCACGCAGAAGGCGGGGTTGGGTGGGCGCTTTCAGGGCGAACCCAGGGAGAATCCTGATCCATGGAACGGCGTGTTTTTGCCCGTTCCCAGCACACCCACCCCCGTCCCTTCTGAGGCCTCCATGACCACAGTCGCGTCTCCTCTTGCCGCCGCATCCCCGGAAGCCTTGCAGTCCCTGAACCAGCTCGCCACCGAGCTGCCGGATTCCTGCGAGCGCCTGGGCTATGTGCGCAAGATGACCGAAGAGGCGGCCAACAAGGTGCTGGACCTCGTGGACGCCGGCCGGGACGCCGCGGAACAGGTGCGCCGCCAGGGCCGCGATCTGTCCGAGATGCTGAGCCGTCAGGCCACCTCGCAGGAATTGACGCTGGAGCGCGCCCGCTCGATGCTCAAGCTCTGCGCTGCCTATGCCGCCACGGCTGCGGCCTTTGCCGAGCGCGAGAAGGACGTGCACGCCGAGATCATGCAGGCCCAGGATTTCCAGGACCTCTCGGGCCAGGTGATCAACAAGGTCGTGCGCATGCTGCAAGCGGCCGAGACGCCGCTGAACCAGTTGCTGGCCCAGGCGCCCGCGCCGGCCGCGGCTCCCGCACCGCAGGACGAAGAACTGGCCGGCGTGCAGACGCCCGACAAGGCGCTCAAGCAGGACGACGTCGACGACCTGCTGGCTTCGCTCGGCTTCTGATCCGGGCGCTAACGCCGCAGTTCCCTCAGTTCCAGCTCGCCGGATTGACGCCGTAGTAATGGCGCAATTGCGCGTACAGCGCCGGGTGCCAGGCGGCCATCTCCGCGCCGCGCTCGAAGAACACCTCGCTCGCCACGGCGAAGAACTCCGCCGGATCGGTGGCGCCGTACGGATCGAGCAAGCCCGGCTCGCCCATCGACGTGCGCATGCGCAGCGCGTCGAACTCCGTCTGCATCACCCGTGACCAGTTCGCGTAGTCCTCTTTACGCGCCAGTAGCGGCGCGCCGTTGGCGTGGCCCTTGGCCTGATCGAGTTGGTGAGCGAATTCGTGGACGACGACGTTGCGGCCGTCTTCCGGATTGGCCGCGTCACGCAGCACATGGTCCCAGGCCAGCAGCACCTGCCCCTGCGCCCAGCTCTCGCCGGCCAACGCACGGCGCTGTTCCATCTGCACGCCGGCCACGTTGACGGGCCGGTCCACCACGAAGGCGCCCGGGTAGAGCAGCACCTGGCGCAGCTCGGGGTAGAAGCCGCGAGCACGCCCCAACAGCGGCAGGCAGGCCAGCGCAGCGACCGTGACGCGCATCTCATCCGTCACCGTCAGGCCCTGGCAGCCGAGGATCGGCTTCTCGGCCAGGAAGACCTGCATCAGCTTCTTCAGGCGCAGCTGCTGGTCGGTGGGCAACCTCGCCGCTAACGGCACACGCCGACGCAGGATGCGGCGCCAGCTCTGCGGAAACGGCACTTCGGCGATGCGCTGGCGGCGCCGGCGCAGCCGCCACGGATGGCTCGCGAGCCAGGCCGCGAAGCCGAGGCCCAGGGTGAGCAGGAGAAGGAGGGGCAGGGCGTAGGCCATCCCTCGCAACTGGGCACGGCCGGCTCAATTGCAAGAGCGGGAAATTACTTGTCGTAGCCGAGCTGGTGGATGGCGGCGTCGATCCGTTTGAGCATCGGCCCGTTTACGCGCTGGCTGCACCAGAGGTGGCGCGTGATGCCGGCCGGGTTGTCCGGGAAGGACACGAGGTGCAGGCCGCTGCGGTCGTCGAAGTGCGCGAAGTCTTCCTGGTCGACGAACATGTAATCGGCGCGGTGGGCAACGATCATGCGGCTGAGCTGCTGGACCGTGACCGTCACGCGCATGGCGGGCGTGTGCATGGCGGCGACGGCGGTGTCCAACTCGTTGCCGTACGAAACACCATCGACGATCGCCAGCTTGAGCGAGGCGTCGTTCAGCAGCGCCTTCAGGCTGCCGCGTGCGCGCACCGCGCCGACTGTCGCGTCCGAAGCCAGCACGAGCTGCGGCTTGTCCCGGTGGATGGCCGCCGTGAACGGGCCGATGGCCTCGCGATCCGGCAGCTTGTACCAGCCGGGCGTGCAGACCAGGCTCTTGTTGGCCGACAGCTCCGTCGTGATGCGCTTCTGCGGCATGACGGCGAAGCGGATCGGGATGCCGGCCGCCTTGAAGATGGCGCGGCTCTTGTCAATCAGGATGCCCTGGGGTTTGCCGTCGATCTCGGTCGAGTAGGGCGGCTTGTCGCGGTACGCGATCGTCAGCACCTCGGCGGCGGGCGCGGCGGTGCCGGCCAGCAACAGGGGCAGGACGATCAGCGACCGCAGCGCGTTCACGCCTCTTCTTCCTCGGTATCCGCGTCCGGATCGGGCTCGGGCGTGGCCTTCGGCTTCTTGCCCGATCGCGCCAGCTTGCGCGCCTTGCGTTCGGCCTCGCGCTGCGCTTCCTTCTCCACGGCTTCCACACTCCAGCGCGCGAACTCCTCGGGCGTCTCCAGCGTGATGCGGCCCAGCACCGACTGGCGGAACTCGTACATCAGCACTTCCGCGGCCTTCTGCATGTTCACGCGCCCGCCCGTCTGCACGGCGCCGCGTTTGCGGCCGAGCTGCGCCAGCGCTTCCACGTCGGTCAGGCCGGTCAGATCGCCGAGCTTGTAGCGTGCCTCCAGCAGCGCCGGATAGTTGCCGCGCAGGTAACTGATCAGTTCGACGGCCACTTCCTCTTCGTCGAACGCGTTGCGCCCGATCGCACCGCTGGCCGCGAGGTTGTAGCCGCTCTGCTCCACGCTGATGCGCGGCCAGAGCATGCCGGGCGTGTCGAACAGGTAGAAGTCGTTCTCCAGCACCAGCTTCTGCTCGATCTTCGTGATGCCGGGCTCATCGCCCGTCTTGGCGGCGCGCTTGCCCATCAGCGTGTTGATCAGCGTGGACTTGCCCACGTTCGGGATGCCGCAGATCAGCACGCGCAGCGGCTTGTCCATGCCGCCGCGGTTGGGCGCCAGCTGGCGGCACTCGTGCATCAGCGCCTTGGCGGGTGCGCGCACGCTGGCGTCCAGGCCGATGGCGCGCGTGTCCGTCTGCGCGTTGAAGTGGGCCAGCCACTGCTCGGTGCGCGCGGGGTCGGCCAGGTCCTGCTTGTTGAGCAGTTGCAGGCGCGGCTTGCCCGCGGTCAGCTCGGCGAGCAGCGGGTTGCTGCTCGAGCCGGGCACGCGGGCGTCGAGCATTTCAATGACCACATCGAGCCCCGCCTTCACGCGATCCTGGATCGCCTTGCGGGTTGCGTTCATGTGGCCTGGGAACCAGTGGATGGCCATGGCAGGCGAAAAATTTCGGAAGGTGACTTAACTCGGCATTGTCCCTGTTGCGCCGGAACTGGCCAGGGTGAAGATTCTTGAATCTTGCGGTGCCGTGCCAGAGATCACGCTCACGGCGCTCGGATGAGAGGGAGTTTTCACCTCGACACCCCTCTGGCGTGCTAACGCTCATTTCTGGTGCAATCCAGGCATTCCACTTTTCCGATTGCCGCTCCGACCATGCCCCAGCAGTCTCTCGCCCTCAGCGCTCCGGCCGACCGCGACCTGCAGCTCTGGTTCGAGCCCTGGGCTGAGCATCTCGTCGTGCCGGCCGGCGCCACCGTGGAACTGTTCGCCAACTCGCGCGTGCCGGGTCAGCTGCATATCGAGGAGGCCGGCGAGCGCACGGTCGTGCTCGGCTGGGGCGGCAGCACGCTTCGCGTGATGATGGGGCCGCGCACGCTGAAGTCCTTCGACCAGCCGGCTCCGGACTTCATGGATCGCGAGTCCTTCGATCTGCTGTTTGCGCCTCCGCCGGCGCGAGGGGCGGCGAAGGCGGCACCAGCGCCCGTCGCGAAGGCGCGGCCTTGGTGGCAGTTCTGGGCGCGTTAGCGCTTCACTGAGCGTTCAACAGCGGCAGCAGCCGTTGCACGCCGAGCGGCGTCAGATTCACGCCGCGGCCTTCGCCTCTGCGAAGCCAACCGCGATCCAGACAGTGGCCGAGGATGGCATCCGCCAACTGGCCGGCGAGATGATCGCGGCGCTCGGACCAATCGAGACAGGCGTAGGCATAACGCCGCGTTCCAGCGGGCTCGGGCGCCTCCATCTCCAGCTGCGCCAGCCAGCCGTGGCCCGCTGTCGTCAGCTCGAAGCCACGCTCTGACGGCTGCAAGCCTTGATGCGTCCGCAACTGTTCATAGAGCCGCACGCCGAGCCTGCCTGCCAGATGACCGTAGCAGCAACGCGCCTCGCGCAGGCGTTGACGCTCCGGGTGTTCCCACGCCTTGTCGTGCGCGCCGCGTTCGGCCACCAGCGCCAGCGCCTCCAGCGCATGCGCCACCTCCGGCCCGGCGAGCCGGTAGTAGCGATGGCGGCCGCGCACCTCGCACTGCACCAGCCCGCTGTCCAGCAGCTTCGCCAGATGCCCGCTCGCCGTCGCCGGCGTGACCGAACCCGCACGCGCCAGCTCACCGGCGCTGGCGTACTCGCCCGACAGCAGGTAGGCCAGCATGCGCGAGCGCGACGCGTCGGCCATGGCGGCAGCGACGCGTGCGATGCGAGGCTCGTGCGGTGTGTTCATGATTTCGTTGAGCGAGTGCCGGCCACATCTTCCACCCAAGTGCGCTCCTCGCGAAGGATGAAGCGGCGCTCCTGCGCGAACTCGAAGTTGGCGCGCCCTTCCGCATCGGCCTTCAGCGTGGCGCGATAGCGTTCATACGCCGCCAGGCTGTCGAAGCCGATCAGGCCCCAGGCGATGTCGTTCGTGCCTTCCAGCGGCAGGAAATAGCCGATCAAGTCGCCGCCGCAGCGCGGAATGATGCGACCCCAGGCTTCGGCATAACGCTGGAATTCAGCGCGCTGGAATGGATCGATCTGGTAGCGGATGAGGCAGGTGAGCGGCATGGCTGGCGGCGGTGTGAAGTGGCTGCCTTCACTCTGCGTGACTCGAGTGTGCCGAAGCTTCGGCACGCGCCTAAGTGTCGAGCACCTCCCGCAGTCGGCGCAGCAGCTCCTGCCGCTGCTGCTGCGTATTCACCGCCATCCGCTCGAACGTCGGTGCGCCGAGCTTCGCGTCGGCAAACAGCCCGGACGGGTCTTCGTGGAAATGCAGGAAGGCCTGCGAGCGGCGGTAGAAGATGCCGGGCTTGCGTTCTTGCAGGCCCGGCAGTCGGCGGATCTCTGCCAGTAGCGGAGCCAGCTCAGTCAACGCTGGCTCGGCCGCGTGTTTCATTGGCTGAGTTCCCGAAGCACTTCGGGATGCGCGACGGCCACGCGCATAAGCGTCTTCGCTGCGCCATTGGGTTCGCGCCGACCTTGCTCCCAGTCTTGCAGGGTCCGAGCCGAGACACCCAGCAACAGCGCGAACTCTTGCTGCGATAGCCCGACCTGAGCCCGAGCCTCCGCCGCCGCTGGCAACTTGACCTTGGTCACGCGCGCCGTCTCACCGCGCTTCATCTGGCGCACGGATTCGAGCAGATCCTTTTGGAACTTCTTCATGGGAGACATCTTCGACGTCTCGAATCGAACGTGCAACTCTCGAATCCGCGTGGCGCTCAATGTTCCGGTGACACTCCAAGCATCCATATGCCTTCCTAACGCCATCAGAGAGACAAACCCATCAGCGGTGCCGCTGGCCCGCGCTTCAAATGGAGATTTGGAAATGTCTTTCGATGTCTTTGCCGGGAGCTGGTTGCTTCCGTTGGTCATCACCCTCGTTGCGCTGATCGCGCTGGCCGTCGTCGTGCGGCTGGCGGGGATCGTGCGCTACATCCCGAACGACCGCGTCGGCGTGGTCGAGAAGTTGTGGAGCATGTCCGGCTCGCTGCGATCCGGCCTGCTCGCGTTGCACGGCGAGGCGGGCTTTCAGCCCGAGCTGCTGCGCGGTGGCTTTCACTTCTTCGCGCCCTTCCAATATCGCGTTCACATCCAGCCGATGGTGGCGGTGACGCAGGGCAAGATCGGCTACGTCTTCGCGCGTGACGGGCTGGATCTGTCGGCCGGCCAGACGCTGGCGAGCAACGCGGCCGTGAGCGACTTCTGCGATGTGCGCAGCTTCCTCACCGGCGGCGGCCAGAAGGGGCCGCAGCGCAAGGTGCTGCGTGAAGGCACGCACGTGATCAACCCGTCGCTCTTCGTGATCATGACCGAAGAGGGCACCTACGCGATGGCGCTGGACCGCCACGAGAAGGCGTACTACGAGAACATGCGCGCGCTGCTCGAAGAGCGCGGCGCGTTCCGCCCGGTCGTGATCAGCAGCCGCGCGGGCGTGGAGCAGATGGACATGCTCGCCGTCGTCACCGTGCAGGACGGCCCCGCGCTGGCCCGCGATGAGCTGCTCGCGCCCGACGTCGGCGATACGCACCTGAGCTTCCAGGAGCCCGAGGCCTTCCTCGCCGCCGGCGGTCGTCGCGGCCGGCAGGAACGCGTGCTGGTCGAAGGCACGTACTACGTGAACCGCCTCTTCGCCACCATCGAGCTGATTCCGAAGACGGTGATCCCGGTCGGCTTCGTCGGCGTCGTCGTGTCGTACACCGGCGCGCGCGGCGAGGACGTGTCGGGCAGCGAATACAGCCACGGCGAGCTCGTGCGCGCCGGCTGCCGCGGCGTGTGGCGCGACCCGCTGATGCCCGGCAAGTACGCCTTTAACACCTACGCCGGCAAGATCGAGCTCGTGCCGACGACCAACTTCGTGCTGATGTGGAAGAGCGGCGAGAGCGGCTCGAGCTTCGACTCGAACCTGCGCGAGATCACGCTGATCACCAAGGACGCGTTCGAGCCGCTGCTGCCGCTCTCGGTCGTTGTGCACATCGACTACCGCAAGGCGCCGCTGGTGGTGCAGCGCTTCGGCAACGTCAAGCAGCTGGTGGAGCAGACGCTCGATCCGATGGTGTCAAGCTACTTCAAGAACGTCTCGCAGACGCGCACCTTCATCGAGCTGATCCAGTCGCGCAGCGAGCTGCAGACGGGCGCGTCGAACGACATGCGCGAACGCTTCCTCGCCTACTCGCTGGAGTTCCAGGAAGTGCTGATCGGCACGCCGAGGCCGCAGCCGGGTGATTCACGCATCGAGACCATCATGGCCCAGCTGCGCGACCGCCAGATCGCCCGCGAGCAGGTCGAGACCTTCGCGCAGAAGGAGATCGCCGCGAACAAGCAGCGCGAGCTGAACGAAGCGGAGAAGCGCGCTGAGAAGCAGAGCGAGCTGACGGCGTCGCTGGTGGACATCTCGATCAAGGAGAACCACGGTGCGGCGAACGTGAAGGCGGCCGAGAAGCGCCGTCAGGAGATCGAGGCGCTGGCGCAGGCCGAGGCGTTCAAGCAGGAGCGCGAGGGCGCGGGCCGTGCGTCGGCCATCCGCTCGATCGGCGAGGCGGAGGGCGCGGCGATCCGTGCGAAGTCCGAAGCGCTGGAAGGCGAGGGCGCGGACAAGCAGCTCACGCAGACGGTGATGCTGCGGCTGGCCGAGGCGTTCGAGACGGCGAAGGTGCCGCTGGTGCCGCAGATCCAGCTCGGGGGCAACGCGGGCGAGGGCGGCAATGCGATTGCGACCTTGCTCGGCCTGATGACGGCGCTGAAGGCGAAGGAGCTGGAGCGGGTGCAGTAAAGGCGCTCGCCTTATCCTCATGCCCGTTTGAACGACTCGATCGAAGGAACGCAGCATGAAGAGGTGGACGAAGTGGGCGCTGAGCGGCGCGCTGTTGGCGGCGCCGCTCCTGGCCTCGGCACAGGTCGATCTGACGACGCTCGACCGCGGCATGACCGGGCCGCGGTCGCTAGTGCTGGTGCTCGGCACCGCGCATCTGAGCGGCTTTGCTGGAGACGTCCCACCGGCATCGCTGGAGGGCTTGATGAGCCGGCTCGCCGCCTTCAAGCCCGACATCCTCACGATCGAGAACCGCTCCGGCGAGGAGTGCGATCTGGTGGCGCGCCATCCGCTGAAGTACGGCAGCTTCGGCTGCAAGAGCACCGAGGCCGCGAAGGCCGCCACGGGACTGGACGTGCCGGCCGCGATGGCCGAGATCGACAAGACGCTCAAGGCCTGGCCGGCCGAGCCGACGGCGGCGCAGCGGCGGCATCTGGCCGCGCTGCTGTTGGCGGCGAACGAGCGGGACTCGGCCTACGTGCAGTGGTTGCAGCTGCCCGAGGGCGAGCGCCACGCTGGCGATGGCCTGGACGCGAAGCTCGTAGACATGCTGATCGCCGCGAGCAAGGCCAAGAGCGAGACAACGCTGATCGCAGCGCGCCTGGCCGCGCGACTCGGCCTGCAACGGCTGCACTACGTCGACAACCACACGGGCGACGACATCAACTCCGATGACGACAAGACCTTCTGGGAAGAGATGGCGCTGGCCTGGAAGAACGACGGCACCGATTTCGGCGAGCGCGACAAGGCGGCCGAGGCGTTGAAGAAATCGGCCGATCTGCTGCCGCTCTACCGCTATCTCAACACGCCCGACTATCAGAGCTCGCTGGCCGATGCCAACGTCGGCCAGCCGATGCGTTTCAAGTCCCCCAGGCGCTACCCGCAGATGTGGGTCGCCGGATGGGAGATCCGGAACTTGCGCATGGTCGCCAACATCCGCGAGACCTTCCGCGAGCGCCCCGGCGCGCGCGTGCTGGTGATCGTCGGCGCCGCGCACAAGTCCTTCTTCGACAGCTGGCTCGGCCAGCTGCAGGGCGTGGACATCGTCGACGCCGTCGAGGTGCTGAACTAGCTTCGCCGCTCAAGCGTAGGGGGTGCCGTCCTTGTGCCGGAACTCCCACTGGTTCGGCCCGGCCTGCACCGCTTGCAGGTCGTCGTCCGGGTAGGTGGCCGCATCGCCGGGGAGCCGGTCGCCCACTTCCAGGTAGACCACCACCTCGGCGCTGCGGTTCACCAGCTGGTGCCCGTTTCCTGAACCGCCCTTGAAGCCGGCGCACATGCCGGGCGCGAGCGGTGTTTCGCCTTCGTCGGTGATCAGCGTGGGCGTGCCGGAGAGGATGTAGATGAACTCGTCCTGCTTCGTGTGCGCGTGGCGCAGCGAGGACACCGCGCCGGGCTGAAGCCGCGTGAGATTGACGCCGAAATTGGCCAGGCCGAACGCATCGCCCAGCGCCGCCTTCTCCCGCCCGGCCATGCGCGAAAAGAACGGTTCCGGATAGTTGCTGCGCTTCTGGCGCGGCGGCACATCGGCAGCGAGGAGGGCGACAGGGCGATCGGTCATGAATCAAGGCTCCGGCGAAGGGCGTGGTTAGCATAGCCGGCGATGCGCGGCGCTGCGTTCGCCGGCCAAGGGAGAGAAGCGATGGCGTTCCATGCGAGTGCGAAGGAGTTTTTGCTGGCGGTTCGGGAGCGCTATCTGGCGCTGCGGGGCTATTCGGACCGGGGCCACGTGAAGAGCTATCCGACGCCTCCGGATCGTGCGTCGCATCGGGAAATCCAGCGCCTTCCCGGCCTTCCGGCCAGCGCGAAGCGGAATTTTGAAGAGGCGTGCCGCGCGCATCGGGACCTGTGCCGCCGGCTCCGGGGCCGGCCGCCGTCCGAGACTTCGTTCGAGACGGCCTTCCTGCGGCCCGATCGCTTCCGCTTTGCCTGGAGCAGCCCGCACCCGCATCCACCGCTTCGGCACCGCAAGATGACGTGCGTGATCGGGATGGATGCGCAAGGTCCGTTTCATCATTGGTGCTCCTACGGCGGTGAAAAGCGCATCGAGCGTGACCTGTCGCTGAGCGATGCCGTGGCTGCCGCGACCGGTGTGTCTCAAGGCGCGGCTTACACCATCGGCGCGCTGCTGTTCGAGGCGTGCGGTGGCACCCGCCTGCTGCAACTGCGGCGCCCGAGGTTTCGGGGCGAGCGAGTGATCGACGGGGTGCGCTGCATCGCGGTCTCCGGGCTGGACTGGCAAGGAGGCCGCCTGACCGCATGGTTCGGCGTCGACGATCTGCTGCTGCGCCGGGTGCGCGAGAAGCGCGGCCGTTCGGAGGAGGTGCGGTTCGACATCCGCACGGAGGGCCTGGACCCGGCCATCCGGTTCGAGGCGCCTCCTGTCTGAGTCAGGGTGTCATTCGTCTGCCGAGGGCGGCCGACCCCTTCGAGCGGCCTCGCTCACGCCCGCCTTGATCCCCCGCTTGGCCAGTGCCTCGCGCAGCAGGAATTCGATCTGCGCGTTGCTCGATCGCAGCTCCTGCGCGGCGAGGCGCTCGATCGCCTCCCACAGCGCGGGGTCGAGGCGCAGGGCGAAGTTCTTCTTGCCTGGAGGGCTCATCGCGCAGGCGGGGCGGGGAAGGCCCGGTAGACGCGCAGGGTCAGCGCCAGCATGCCGAGGGCGAAGGCGCCCAGCGCCGCGGGGCCGATCCAGTCGGGCGGCTGCGGCCAGTCGGGATGCATGCGCCCGAGCATGAACAGCTGGATGCCGGCGAACAGGACGAGCATCAGGAGCCGCAGCCCGTCCATCAGGCCGAGCATCCGGGCGATGCTGGCCTCTCGGCGCTCCGGCGCCAGCCAATACGTGCGGTAAGGCAGATTGACCAGCAGCGGCCAGCGCCGCGCGATCGCCGCCATGACGGCGCCGCCGGACACGAGCAGCGCGAAGCTGCACGCGCCCATCATCAGCGCGACGTAGGCAACGCGGGAGATCTGCTTTCCTGGGTCGCCGACCACCTCCGGCAGCAGCGGCGCAGTCAGCAGATAGAGGGCCATGACGGCGAACCAGGCCAAGGCAACGACGATACGCACGGCAGCCTCCGCCTCAGTTGTACAGCGTGCCCGCGTTCACGATCGGCTGCGTCTCCCGGTCGGAGCACAGCACCACGAGCAGGTTGGACACCATCGCCGCCTTGCGCTCATCGTCCAGCTCGACGATCTTGCGTTCCGACAGGCCTTGCAGCGCGCTCTCGACCATCGTGACCGCGCCGTGCACGATCTTCTGGCGGGCGCTGACCACGGCCTCGGCCTGCTGGCGGCGCAGCATCACCTGGGCGATCTCGGGGGCGTAGGCGAGGTGCGTGAGCTTGGCGTCGAGCACTTCCACGCCGGCTTGCGCGAAGCGTTCCCCGAGCTCCTTGCACAAGGCCGAGGCCACGACGTCCTGGCCGGCGCGCAGCGTGGTCTCGCCTTCGCTGAGGTCGTCGCCGTCGTCGTACGCGTAGAGCGCGGCGAGGTGGCGCACGGCGGTCTCGGCTTGCAGGCCGAGGAAGAACTCGTAGTTGTCGACGTCGAACACGGCCTGCGCCGAGTCGCGCACGCGCCAGACGACGACGGCGCCGATCTCCACCGGGTTGCCGCGCTTGTCGTTGACCTTGAGGGCCGCCACGTTGTGGTTGCGCGCGCGCAGCGAGATCTTGCGCTTGGCCTGCAACGGGTTGGCCCAGCGCAGGCCGGCGTTGCGGTCGGTGCCGCTGTAGGCGCCGAAGAGCGTGAGGATGGCGGCCTCGTTCGGCTGCAGCATGTACAGGCCGACCAGCACCAGCACGCCGGCCAGGCAGAGCAGCACGCCGAGCAGGATCGGCTGCCAGCTCAAGAGCCGCGAGCTCCAGATCGACAGCGCGCCGGCCAGCTCCAGCGCCAGGCCGATGAAGAACATCACATAGCCGTTGGCGCTGCGCGCTTCGGACTCGCGGTGACTTGCGTTTTGCATGACATGCCTCTCTTCGTTTCGAGAAATTGTGATATCACTTTAATCTCGAATTTCGAAGAACGCAAGCGCCTCGGATCAGAAGCGCATCAGGATTCCATCAGGAACCGGTCAGACCGGCTGCACGCCGATCAGCCAGAGGTGCAGCCATTTCGCGAACACGGCCGCAGCAACGGCGCCGATCACCACGGTCGTCACGCTGCCGGCGACAGAGGCCTCCGGCTTCGCCCGGCCTTCCGCACGATCGCGGCGGCGCAGTGCGGCGTAGTCGATCACGGCCCAGACCAGGAAGCTGCCGAACAGCAGCTCGTCCGCCAACGTGTTGTTGGCCAGCAGGTGGGCCAGCGCCCAGGTCTTGACCGAGAGCACCATCGGATGCCCGACAGCACGGCGGATGTGATTGCGTGGCACGAAGGCGGCGGCCAGCAGGACAAAGGCGATCACCATCAGCCCCGCGGCCGCGTGGTTCATGCCGGGCAGCCGGGGCCAGAGGACGGTGGGCGTGGGCCGCGCGAGGTGGAAGCCCCAGACGATCAGCCCGAAGCCGAGCAGCGACAGGGCCGTGTAGCCGAGCTTCCAGGTGTTGGCGCCGAGGCGCGCAATTTGTGCGTTGCGCCAGTCTGGTGCGACAAGGCGCACCGAATGGACGCCCAGAAAGATGATCAGGCCGACGATGAGTTCGGTCATGCAATGCTCCCCAAATGTGGGGAGCATTTGATCACTTCAGCTCACGTCAGCACGTGGCGCAGCGCCCAGAGCATGGACGGGAAGCCCACGGCCCAGATCAGGACGACGAGCAGCACGGCCTTGGAGCCGGTGAGATGGCGTTCAGCAAGATGTTTCATGGTTGGATTCCCTCCTGGCACGCTAACGTGCAATACCCATGCCAGGATGACCCGGATCGGCCGCGCTTGCAGATGCTTACGACATGGAGGCAACAGCCCCGCGTGAACTATTGCAGCCGCAGGGCCATCAGATCGCGCAGCGCGGCGATCAGGTTCTTGCGCACGGCATCCTCGTTCGCCAGTCGCGAGCGATCGGGCTGCGAGAGCATCGAGTCCGTGAACTCGGCGTTGCCCTGGGTGCGGAGCGTGCGGTCGTAGACGACGGCCTCGTTGCTGCGGTCCACCAGCTGGTAGCGCACCGCGATGCCCACCTCGGGGTTCACCGCCACCAGCGGCTGCATCAGCGCAATGATCTGCACCTTGAGCAGGAAGCGCGGCTGGCGGTTGGCCGTCGGCGGAGTGGAAGAGACCATGCCGACGCCGCGCAGCGAGTCGTCCAGCGCGTTCTCGAAGGCCATGGCGCTGACGTGCGAGCCCCACCAGTAGCTGGTGTTCGTGCCGCCGGCCACGTGATCGAGTGCCACGTTGAACTTGAGCGCGTCGGGCACCCAGGTGCGCAGCTGGAGCAGGTCGGCCTTCGGCACCGTCATCGTCATGGACTGCGACGGCGCGCCGCAGCCGCCCAGCGCGAGGCAGGCGGCAAGAGCAGCGACAGAAGCGGAAACGAAGGCAGACAGCTTGGCCATGGCCCCTCTAGGCTAACCGTTAGCTTCGGCGGCTGTATGCAGGATCAGACATGGCTTTTGGCCCCTTTTGCCGCCAGTCCTAGACTCATCGGCTTTTCAACAACCCGACAAGCCTGCCATGCGTTTCAAGCTTGCTGGCGCCACCCTGGCGCTGATGATGGCCTACGGCCCCATCCTTTCGGTCCAGGCGGCTGAGGCTGCCACCGCGGAGGCCGCGCTCGGCCCCGTCACCCACCCCTTGTGGCTGCGCCAGGGCGCGATCTCGCCGGACGGCCAGAAGATCGCCTTCGCCTTCCAGGGCAATCTTTACATCGTGGCCACGGCAGGCGGCCCGGCGCGGCTGCTGGTCGCCAACGGCCACCACAGCACCTCGCCCGTCTGGTCGCCCGACGGGAAGCTGCTGGCCTACGGCTCGGACGTCTACGGCAACAACGACGTCTTCGTCGTCTCCGCCGAGGGCGGCCCTTCGCGCCGGCTGACCAGCCACTCCGCCGCCGAGCTGCCGGTGGCCTTCACGCCGGACGGCAAGTCCGTGCTGTTCGCCGCCCAGCGCATGGATTCGCGCGCCAGCATGTCCTTCCCCTCGGGCGCGCAGGGCGAGCTCTACAAGGTGTCGATCGAGGCCGGCCGCCGCCCCGAACAGCTGTTCTCCACGCCCGCCCTGGCCGGCCAGATGAACAAGGCCGGCACCCAGCTCGTCTACGAAGACTGGAAGGGCTACGAGAACGCCTTCCGCAAGCATCAGGTCTCGCCCGTGGCGCGCGACGTGTGGCTCTGGGACGCCAAGACCGGCCAGCACAAGAAGCTCACCAACACCGGCGGCGAGAACCGCAACCCGGTCTGGTCGGCCGACGAGAAGTCGATCTACTTCCTGAGCGAGAAGAGCGGCAGCTTCAACGTCTGGCAGATGCCGGTCGACAAGCCCGAGGCCGCCGTCCAGGTCACGCACTACACGAAGAACCCGGTGCGCTTCCTCTCGATGGCCAACGACGGCACGCTCTCCTTCGGCTACGACGGCGAGCTCTACACGCTGCCGCCCGGCGCCAAGGAGGCGAAGAAGGTCAGCGTCAGCATCGCCGCTGAAACGCTCGTGCCCAGCGTCGAGAACCTCAAGCTGACGGACGGCGCCACCGGCATGGCCGTCAGCCCGGACGGCAGCGAAGCGGCGCTGATCGTGCGCGGCCAGGTCTTCGTCGCCTCGGCCGAGTTCGGCAACACCCGCCGCATCACCGACGGCCCGGGCCAAAAGCGCTCGGTCAGCTTCAGCCCTGACGGCCGCAAGCTGCTCTACGCGTGCGAGCAGACCGGCCACTGGAGCCTCTGCGAAGCCGCCATCGCCGGCGACAAGAAGGCCGTGCCGAGCTTCTTCAACGCCCCGCGCGTGACGACCAAGGTGCTGCTCGAGAACGCCGGCCAGAACTTCCAGCCGCGCTACTCGCCCGACGGCAAGGAAGTCGCCTTCCTGCACGACCGCGCCTCGCTGCACGTGCTCAACATCGCCAGCGGCAAGACGCGCGAGGTGCTGTCCTCTGAGTGGAACTACTCCTACCAGGACGGCGACCAGTGGTACGACTGGGCGCCCGACGGCAAGAGCCTGCTCGTGCAGTTCGTCGACCACAACCGCTGGGGCCAGGAAGTCGGCGTGGTGCCGGCGGACGGCTCGGGCAAGCTCGTCAACCTGACGCAGAGCGGCTATGACGACGTGCAGCCGCTGTTCGGCCGCGGCGGCCAGGTCATGTTGTGGCTCAGCGACCGCCAGGGCCTGCACGGCAGCGGCGGCGGCGCGCGCAACGACTCCGACGTCTACGCCATGTTCCTCACCCGCGCCGCGTACGACCGCTACAAGCTCGACCGCGCCGAGTACGCGCAGCTGAAGAAGCGCGAAGAGGACGAGAAGAAGGACAAGAAGGACGACAAGAAGTCGGACGACAAGGCCGCGGACAAGAGCGCCGATGCCAAGAAGGACGACAAGAAAGACGACAAGAAGGCCGACGCTCCGAAGGAGCCGGTGAAGCCCGTCGTGATCGAGGCCGAAGGCATCGAGAACCGCACCGTGCGCCTCTCGCAGGCCTCGGGCGACATCAAGGACTTCGTCATGACCCCCGACGGCGAGCAGGTCTTCTACGTCGCCAAAGGCACCGACGGCTTCGAGCTCTGGCAGATCCGCCTGCGCGAGAAGGAAGCCAAGCGCGTGGCCGGCCTCGGCTCGGGCCGCGGCGACGACGTCAACATCTGGCTCGACGCCAAGGGCGCCAACGGCTTCGTGCTGGCCGCCGGCCGCGTGAGCAAGTTCAAGGTGCCGGGCGACGACGGCAAGGGCGACGTCAAGACCGAGCCCGTGCGCTTCAGCGCCGAGGCCCGCATCGACAACGCCGCCGAACGCGCGCAGATGTTCGACCACGTCTGGCGTCAGACGCAGGAGAAGCTCTACGACAAGACCATGGGTGGCGTCGATTGGGCCTACTACCGCAAGGTGTACGAGCGCCAGCTGCCCTTCATCGCCGACGGCGTCGACTTCTCCGAGCTGCTCAGCGAAATGCTCGGCGAGCTCAACGTCTCGCACACCGGCAGCTCCTTCCGCGCCAACCCCGGCCCGAACGCCGACGCCACCGCCTCGCTCGGCGTGTTCTACGACGAGCTCTACAAGGGCGCCGGCGCCCGCGTGGTCGAAGTGATCGAAGGCGGCCCGCTGGATCTCGCCGACGCGCAGCTCAAGGCCGGCATGGTGATCGAGGCCATCGACGGCACCGCGATCGCGGCCGGCGCCGAGTTCGACTCGCTGCTCAACCGCAAGGCCGGTCAGCGCGTCACGCTCGACGTGCTCGACCCCGCCACCGGCAAGCGTTTCGAGCAGATCGTGCGCCCCGTCTCGCGCGGCGCCGAGAACGAGCTGCTCTACAAGCGCTGGGTCAGGAACGAGCGCGCGCTGGTGGACAAGCTCTCCGGCGGCAAGCTCGGTTATGTCCACGTGCGCGGCATGAACGACGCCAGCTACCGCCAGGTCTATGCCGACGCCCTCGGCCGCGCCAGCGGCAAGCAGGCGCTGATCGTCGACACCCGCTTCAACGGGGGCGGCAACCTGCACGACGAACTCGCCACGCTGCTCTCGGGCAAGCGCTACCTCGAGTTCATGCCGCGCGGCCAGAGCCTGGGCTGGGAGCCCGTCGGCAAATGGACCAAGCCGTCCGCCGTGCTGATCAGCGAGAGCAACTACTCCGACGCGCACCTGTTCCCATGGACGTACAAGCACCTGGGCATCGGCAAGCTGATCGGCATGCCCGTGGCCGGCACCGGCACGGCCGTGTGGTGGGAGACGATGCAGGACGGTGCCACGGTGTTCGGCATCCCGCAGGTCGGCTTCCGCGCGCAGGACGGTGCGTACATGGAGACGTCGCGGATCACGCCCGATGTTCAGGTGCCGCTGGACAAGACCAAGCTCGACAAGGGTGATGACGAGCAGGTGGCAGCGGCTGTCAAGTCGCTCCTCGGCAACTGAATTCCTGCTGTTGCTTCAGGTAAAAGGGCTGGCCGCGAGGCCGGCCTTTTTTTCAATCACCAGGGGAATTGATGCAGCAAGTTCGTGCGTTTCTGATCTCCGCCGCGTTGGGCGGTGGCGCCTGCATGGCTTGCGCGGATACCGAACCGGAGCCGCCTACGAAGGTGCTGATCGCGCCTGACCAGGCCGTGGCCGGTGCGTCGCAGGCCGTGTGGTCGCAGCGCTGGTGGCAATGGGCGTTCTCTTTCGATGACGACGAGAGCCCAGTCGCGGACCGGACCGGTGCGCTCTGCGCGGCCCGGCAGTCGGGCGACGTGTGGTTTCTGGCGGGCACTTACGGCTCGCACCGCACGGAGCGCACCTGCCGCGTACCGGCCGGCAAGTACCTGTTCTTTCCGCTGATCAACTACGTGCAGTCGATGCGAGAAGGCGTGCCCCTCGACTGCGGCCTGCTCAAGAACAACCTCGCGGCCGTCGTGTCCGATCCGTCGGCGTTGATTCTGGAGGTCGACGGCGTGCGCTTTGACAAGCTCAAGGCCCATCGCTTGCGCACGCCGAAGTGCTTCAGCATCGAGTCGGGCACGCCGCCGGACTCCGCGGCAGACGGGTATTACGTGATGCTGGCGCCGTTGGCACCGGGGGAGCACCTCATCAACTTCGGCGGCGTCCTGCCGCGGATGGCGCAGGCAGTCACGTACAGGTTGATCGTGAAATGAAGGCGCTGCGGTCGCGCGAGTGCTGAAGCAGGAGGACACCCATGTCATTGAACGATGAAGATGTCGACGAAGGCGCCAGGTCCGAGGACCGTGTGCGCGAAGCGCAAGAGATTGCCCGCAGATCGCTGGCGCTGTTCGGGGTGATCGGCCTGGCTCTGCGGAGCCCCAGAGAAGAAGTGCTGGGCTGGTTGAAGCAGGCCTCGTTATGGAGCGAGCTCTCGCCTTTGGAACTCGCCTACGCTGAATCCTTGTCACCCACGGATCGCCAGCGGATCAACGCCTCGTGGCGCAGCGAGGCGTTGCTGGTGCTGCTCTGGGCTTTGGGCCTCGTCGAGCAGATGCCTGCGCTCAACGAGCAATGCGATACCTCGAAATTCCAGGCGATCCTTCCGCCGTTCGCCGACATCACGGTCGATGCGTTCATTGCCAGTGCCCAGCGGCGCTCGGAAGACGTGCTCCTGGATATGGCGGCGGATCTGCTCGACGCGCATTGGAGCGCTCGGGACGCACTCATCCATGGAAAGGCGATGCCTGCGCATCTGGACATCGGCATCATCCAGGAGCGGCACCATGCGATCAACTGGGTCATCGGCTACGAAGGCTTGCCTTGGGATGAGGTGCCGACGGACACGTGAGCCCGGCGGCGTCCGGCCTGTAGGACGGTGCGCTGAAGCGTTCGCGCAGCGCATCCTGAGGATGCCAACGCGCCGCGCCCACCGCAAAATCGCAGCGTGAGCACCATCCCCCGCAACCTCCTGATGGACTTCGAGATCGAAGGTCAGCCGGTGCGCGCGAGCATCAGCCCGATGAGCTGGGCCCATCCCGACGACAAGCTGCAAATGGCGTTCACGCTCGGCGGCGGGCGCGGCACGGAAGTTCTCGCGCACCAGAAGTCGTTTGCGAGCAGCAGCCTGCTGGAAGTGCACGCGCTCGTCGAATCGTTCAAGCGGCGGCTGGCCGACGGCGGCCTCGTGCCGTGCCCGGAGTGCGGCGCGCTGACCTGGAACCGCGCCGTGTTCCCCACGCCTTCGCGTGACCCGCGGTGCGAGAACTGCCGGCGGCGCGAGCAGCGCGCGATCTGGGCGGCCTACAAGGACGCGGCGCAGGCCGAGGCTGCGCTGCACGACCTGGAGATGGCGCGCAAGGGCTTCACGCATTGCTTCGAAGGCACGGTGCATCCGCGCAAGGGCAGCGATCGGCTGCTGACGATCTACCTGCGCGAAGCGATGAGCGCGGCCGATGCGCAGGCGCTGCTGAAGGATCACGGCTGCCGGTTGCAGAACGACTATGAAGTGCGCGAGCTGCCGCCGCCATTGAGCTTCGCGGATGCCAAGGCAATCGGCGAGGATCTTGAAACGGCAGCGAACGCGGCCGGCGTGCAGCTCGCCGCCTTCGGCAAGCGGCCCGGCGAAGGCGAGAAGGCCTCGACCGATTATTGGACGACGCGGGCCGCGTTCGAACTCGCGGTGCTCAAGCAACGCGCCTTCGAGCGCTGGTACGTGCGCGCCTTCAAGACGCAGCGGCAGATGGAAGAGGCCCTGCGGCCACCGAGCCCCGCAAAGGCCGGTTGAGCCGATGCGCTCAGCGCGAGCCCATCATCATCCGTCGCGCCAGCGTCCGCTTCAGGATCGGCACGGCCTGAACGGCAGCCAAGCCCAACCCGCGTGCTGCTGGCAATCCGGGCCAGCGCCACGCGAACGTCCGGGCCAGGAAATCCGTGGCCGCAATCATCGACCAGCGGTCCGGCGCGCGTTGCCATTCGACGTTGCGCAGCGCGGTGTCGATGTCGTCCGTCTTCTTCAGCGCCTCGACCAGCGACCACGCATCGCGCAGGCCCAGGTTCAGTCCTTGACCCGCGACTGGGTGCAGCGTCTGCGCCGCGTTGCCGATGCGGATGCTGCGGCCTTCCACCAGACTGCGCTCGGCGTTGAGCCCGAGCGGGAAGCACTTGAGCGGGCTGATCGACAGCAGCTTCCCGGCGCGCGGCGGCATCAGGTGCTGGATCACGGCGATGCGCTGCGTGTCGTTCAGACCGGCGATGTCGTCTTCGTCTTGCGGCACGCACCAGACCAAGGCCGCGCGTCTAACGCCTGGATCAGACGGCAACGGCAGCAGCGCCAGTGGACCGTTGCGCGTGAAGCGCTCGAAGGCGAGGCCGGCCGGCACGTCCGCCGACAAGGTCACGGTCCCGACCCAGGCGTTCTGCTTGTAGTCGTGTGTGACCGCCTTGCGTGCCTGCTCCGAGAACACGCCGCCTTCCGCGACCACGGCCAGATCGAACGTCTCGACGATGCCCGCGTCGATCTCCACGCCGCCGGCGACGGGCTTGATCGCGGAAACGGGGGAACCGAAGCGGCTGACCAGACGCGGCTGTTCCATCGCCTGCCACGCCGCCTGCAAGGGCGCGACCAGCTGGCCATAGGCGAGCACGGCGCCGAGCTGCTCGACCTTCTGCTCGCGCGCCGAGATCAGCACCTCGGGCTCGCCGCTGGCGCCGAACAGCGGGCTCGACAGCGTCGGCGGCGCCTGGCTCACATGCACTTCGAGGATCGGCTGGGCTTTGACACCGCGCCAGACGCCCAGCCGTTCGAGCATCTGCACGCTGCCCAACGACAGGGCGAGCGTGCGCGGGTCGCCGGACACGTCGCGGTCGAGCGGCCGTGCGTCGAACAGGGAAATCTCCGCCTGCGGCAGCGCGCGCGCGGCGAGCAGGGCGAGGGACAGGCCGGCCGGGCCGGCGCCGACGATGGCGAGTCGAAGAGTGCGCGGGGCATGCATGCAGGAATCATAGGCTGCTGCTACGCTCCACCGTTTCCCGCATTCCCTAACAGGCAATCCCCATGCAATACCGCCGCCTCGGCCGCTCCGGCCTGCAAGTCTCCGAACTCTCCCTCGGCTCCTGGGTCACGTACCAGAACCAGGTCGACGTGAAGGCCGCCGCCGAGATGCTGGCCGCCGCCTTCGACGCCGGCGTGAACTTCTTCGACAACGCCGAGGTCTACGCCGCCGGCGCCAGCGAAGAGATCATGGGGGCCGCCATCCAGCAGTTGGGCTGGGCCCGCCATCGCTACGTCGTCTCTACCAAGTTCTTCTGGGGCATCGACAACGCCGGCACCGGCATCAACTTCAAGAACACGCTGAACCGCAAGTACCTGCTGGGGTCGATCGACGCTTCGCTGAAGCGCTTCGGCCTGGAGTACGTCGATCTGGTCTACTGCCACCGCCCCGATCCGAACACGCCGATCGAGGAAACGGTCTGGGCCATGCACGACATGGTGGCGCGCGGCAAGGCGCTGTACTGGGGCACGAGCGAGTGGAGCGCCGAAGAGATCCGCGCGGCGTGGGAGATCGCCGAGCGCCACCACCTGCACAAGCCCGTCGTCGAGCAGCCTCAGTACCACCTGTTCCACCGCAACAAGGTGGAGAAGGAGTACGCGCGCCTGTATGAAGAGATCGGCCTGGGCCTGACGACCTGGAGCCCGCTGGCTTCCGGCCTGCTGACCGGCAAGTACAAGAACGGCATTCCGGCGGGTTCGCGCGGGGCGCTGGAAAGCATGTCGTGGATCCAGGAACAGCTGCTGAACCCGGCGCGCAATGCGGCGGTGGCGGAGCTCGAAGGCATCGCGGCCGAGCTGGGCTGCAAGGTCTCGCAGCTGGCCATCGCGTGGGTGAACAAGAACCCTCGCGTGTCCACCGTGATCCTCGGTGCCAGCAAGATCGAGCAACTGCACGACAACCTGAAGGCGCTCGAAGTCACGCCCAAGCTGACGCCGGAAATCCTGGCCCGCATCGACAAGATCTGCCTGCCGCTGGCCGGCTGAGCGCAGTCAATATTGCCAGCCGCATTGCTGGCAACAGAGCGGTCCGGCGCACTACACTGCCGGCCGCCGTCTGGCGCGCCCTTGTAGAGGAGGGCCTGCCCAGTCTTTGCTCGTTCTTTCTCACGTCCATCCGTGCTTCGCCGTCATCCATCTGCCGTCCTGCTGATCCTGTTGGCCCTGGCCTGCGGCTGCCGCATGGCGAGCGCGGCGGAGCCTGCGGCGTTGACGGAGCCGCGCTTCGAGACGGTGGCGAACGAGCGTCAGCTGGAGCAGAACGTGATTACGGCGTTGGCGCAGGACCGCTCGGGCCTGCTCTGGATCGGCGTCAGCAACGGGCTGCTGCGCCATGACGGCGTGGAGTTCGTGCCGCAGCGCCGAGGCACCGCGCCGGACGCCAAGGCGGTCGGCCAGGTGCGCTCGCTGCTGGCGGCGCGGGACGGCTGCTTGTGGGTGGGCACGGAGTCCGATGGCCTGCTCGCGCTGAACCCGGAGACGGGTCAGATCCGCGAGTACCGCAACGACAAGGCGCACCCGGAAGCGCTCGCCGCCGGCGCGCTGCGTGCGCTGGCCGAAGACCGCGATGGCGGGCTCTGGATCGGCACGGTCGGGCAGGGCGTTCAGCACCTGGATCCGGCGAGCGGTCGTTTCGAGCAGTTCAAGAAGGACGCCGGCATCCCGGACGACCGCATCCAGTCGCTGCTCGTGGATCGCCGCGGCACGCTCTGGGTCGGCACCTGGAAAGGTCTCGCGCGCCGCGCCGCGGGCGAGACGCGCTTCACGCCCGTGGCGCAGCAGCTCGATGGGCAACTGATCTGGTCGCTGCTCGAAGCGAGCGACGGCCGCGTCTGGGCCGGCACGCGCCAGGGCGGACTCGTCGAACTCGCGCCCGATGGCTCCCTGTCTCGCGAGATCGACAAGGCGCCCGGCGCCGGCATGGTCTTCTCGATGGCCGAAGCCGCGCCCGGGCGCGTGTGGGTCGGCCGCATCGCGGGTGTCGAGGAGCGCAACCTCGATGGCGAACTGCTGCGCAGCTTCCGCCGCGACCCGCAGCGCCGCGCCAGCCTCGGCGACGACCGCGTGCAGGTGATGAAGAGCGACCCGGCCGGTGGCGTCTGGGTGGCCAGTTATGGCGGCGGCCTGCAACGGCATGACACGCACAACCGATCGCTCGGCGTGCTGCGCAACCAGCCGAACGGCACGCACGCCGGCGAGGAGATCAACGCGCGCAGCATCGTCGAGCTGGACAACGGCGAGATCTGGGTCGGCACGCACACCGAGGGCGTGCTGATCTTCGGGCCGGACCTGAACGTGCTGCGCTCGGTGCCGGCCGTGCCCGGCGGCATCGGCGACAGCGGCGTCACCGCGCTGGCGCAGGCGCGCGACGGCTCGATCTGGCTCGGCGTGGACAACGCCGCCGTGCTGTTCCATCTCGACGCCAAGGGTCGCATCCTCGACCGTCTCAAGGCCGGTGAGGGCGGCGTGCGGCGGCTGATCGCGGGGCGTGACGGCTCGATCTGGGCGGCCACGCAGGACGGTCTCTATCGCGAGCGCGGCGGCAGTGTCGAACGCATCAACCTCGAAGGCGGTGCGCCGCTGCGCGGCAACGTCAACGCGCTGGTCGAAGCGCCGGACGGTGCGCTCTGGGCAGGCGCCGAGAACGGCCTCTACCGCCTGGAGCCCGGCAGCAACGCGCTGCACAAGCTCGAAGCTGAGGCCGGCGCGGGCCTGAGCTACCCGAGCATCGTCGGCCTGCTGCTCGATCACACGGGCCGGCTCTGGGTGGACACGGCCTTCGGCCTGCACAAGCTCGTCTCGTGGAGCGGCAATCGCGCGCGGTTCGAGCGCGTGAGTGATGCACTCGGCATCGGCGGCAACGCCTTCGGCGCCAACCTGCTCGAAGACGCACGCGGCCGGATCTGGACGCAGCACGCGGTCTACGACCCGGCGAACAACACAGTGCAGATCCTGAGCACCGCCGACGGCGTGGACATGGGCCTGCCCTGGTTCCGCGCCTACCTGAAGCTGCGCGACGGGCGCATGCTGTTCGGCGGCAGCCAGGGCCTGCTGGTCGTGCGGCCCGAGGGCTTCGAGCGCTGGACCTACGAGCCGCCGCTGGTGGCGACCGAGCTGCGCATCGACGGCCGGCCGCAGCCGCTGGCGCTGCTGGGCATGTCCGGCAAGGGCCTGAGTCTGGCGCCCGAGCAGCACGGTCTGCGCATCGGCTTCGCGGCGCTCGACTACAGCGAGCCGGCGTCGAGCCGCTACGCCTACCGGCTCTCGGGCCTGGACGATCACTGGACCGAAGTCGGCTCGCAGGCGCGCAGCGTTTCCTATGCGGCGCTGGCGCCGGGCGACTACCGCTTGCAAGTGCGCGCCACCAACCGCGCCGGCCAATGGAGCAGCCACGAGCTGGATCTGCCGATCACCGTGGCGCCGGCCTGGTGGCAGACGCTCTGGGCGCGCATCGGCTTCGTGCTGGCCGGCTTCGCGGCGCTCTACGGCATCGTGCAGCTGCGCACGCACGTGCTCAACCTGCGCCGCGCGCAGCTCGAGGCGATGGTGATCGAGCGCACGGCCGAGCTGCAAGGCATGGCGCGCGCGCTGGAAGAAGCGTCGCTCAGCGACCCGCTGACCGGCATGCGCAACCGCCGCTTCTTCACGCTCAACGTGGAGGCCGACGTGGCGCAGAGCCTGCGTCGCCACGCGGGTCCGGGGGCAGTGGCCGGCGCGGACGACGCCGACCTCTGCTTTTTCCTGCTCGACCTCGACGACTTCAAGCGCGTCAACGACGGCTACGGCCACGCGGCCGGCGACGCCATGCTGCGCCAGATGCGCGGCCGGCTGGGCTCGGTGTTCCGCGAGTCCGACCACCTGGTGCGCTGGGGCGGCGAGGAGTTCCTCGTCGTGGCCCGCGCCACTTCGCGCCGCCATGCGGCGGAGCTGGCCGAGCGCGTGCGCACGGCCGTTGCGGGCGAGCCCTTCAAACTCGACGACGGCCGCCTCATCGAAGGCCGCTGCTCGATCGGCTTTGCCGCCTTCCCGCTCTCGCCCGAGCACCCGCGTGCGCTCGACTGGAGCGCCACGCTGAGCCTGGCCGACGCTGCGCTCTACGAAGCCAAGCATGCCGGCCGCAACACCTGGTGCGGCGTGATCGGTGCGCCGGGCCTGCCGGCGGCGGCGCTCAAGGCCGGTCAGGCGCAGCCTGCGCAGTGGCTGGCTTCGGGGCAGCTGGACGTGGTGTGCGCCGCGCGCGGCTGACGGCCCAGGCTCAGGCGGTCTCTTCGAGCGCGTCGCCCTTGACGATGCGGTTGCGCCCCTGCGCCTTCGCCTTGTAGAGCGCCAGATCGGCCTGCGCCAGCCATTGCGCCGGAGAGCTGCCCTTGTGGGCCTGCACGCTGATCAGCCCGATCGAGAGCGTGACCTGGCCCGAGATCGGCGATTTGCAGTGCTCGATGTCGCTCTCGCGCAGGCGCAGCATCAGGCGGTGCGCCACGGCCATCGCGCCTTCGGTGTCGGTCTCGGGCAGCAGCAGCACGAACTCCTCGCCGCCGTAGCGCGCGGCCAGATCACTGGGGCGGGCCGCGGCCTCACGCAGCAGCTGCGCGATCGCCTGCAGGCAGGCGTCGCCGGCCGGGTGGCCGTAGTGGTCGTTGAAGAGCTTGAAGTGGTCGACGTCCAGCAGCAGCAGGCTCATCGGCTCCTTCGAGCGCAGCGCGCGGCGCCATTCGTCTTCGAGGCGCTGCATCAGCAGGCGGCGGTTGCCGAGATCGGTCAGCGCGTCGGTCGTCGAGAGGCGCAGCAGCTGCTCGTTGGCGTGCTGCAACTCCATCTCGTAGCGCTTGCGCTCGGTGATGTCGGTCAGCACGGCGACGAACAGGCGCTGGTCGTGCGCGCGCACCTCGGCCAGCGAGAGCTGCACCGTCAGCTCGCGGCCCGAGCGGTGCAGCACGGGGATCTCGCGCGGGTCGTCGGGCAGGTCGGCGCCGTCGTTCTGCAGGTAGTGATCGAGGAAGCTCTGCACGATGCGGCGCAGCGCGTGGTCGACGAGCATCGAGACATGCTGGTCGATCAGCTCGGCCTCGGCATAACCGAGCATTCGCACGGTGGCCGGGTTGGCGCTGCGGATCAGGCCTTGCAGGTCCATCGTGAGGATACCCACGCCGGCGCGGCCGATGATGGCCTGCAGCTGCGCCTGGCTGGCGGTCAGCGCGCGTTCCTTGGCGGCCAGCTCGGAGATGTCAGCGCGCAGGGCGACCATCGCGCCGCTGGCCGTGCGGCGCTCGCGCACGCGGATCGTGCGGCCGTCGGGCAGGACCTGGGTCCAGGCCTGGCCGGGGTTGGCGCGGCGGGCCAGGCGGTCGCGGATCCAGTCTTCGGGGCGGCCTTCGGCCTCGGGCACCTCGCCGGCCTGCACGGCCTGGCGCAGCATGTCCTCGAACGGATCGCCGGGCTTCCATTGGCCACTGGTCTTGGGGAAAGTGCGGCGGTAGGCCTCGTTGGTGGCGATGAGCCGGTCTTCGGCGTCGAAGAGCGCGTAGCCCTCGTCCAGCGCCTCGATGCTCTCGGCCAGGTTGCGGGCCTCGCGACGGCAGGTCTGCGCGCGCACGGCGACCCCCGCGAGGGCGGCGAGCGCGGCCAGCAGGGCGAACGTCAGAAACCAGGTGGGGGGAGACATGCGGCGGCCGTGATCGGCTTCTTTCCTTGAGCGTCTAACCGTGTGCGCCGGTTCGGACGCATGGCGGGCGATTTTTCCAGTTGCTGCCCGGGAACCTATCGGGGCTAATCCCAGGCCGCGACCTGCGGAAGGCTTGACGTAACTCGCCGGAATCAGGGCAAACGCGGACAAGCCCTAAAATCGCTGGCTTCGCCTGCCCGGCTCCTTCCACTCACTCTCCCCAGGACGCACGCCATGTCTGCCTTGCCCGCCGTTGCCTCGACCACCAAAGCCACCGTCAGCGAGATGGCCAACGCCATCCGCGCCCTCGCGATGGACGCCGTCCAGGCCGCCAACTCGGGACACCCGGGGGCGCCCATGGGCATGGCCGACATCGCCGTCGCGCTCTGGAAGCGTCACCTGCGCCACAACCCGGTCAATCCGCAGTGGGCCGACCGCGACCGCTTCGTGCTGTCCAACGGCCACGGCTCGATGCTGATCTACGCGCTGCTGCACCTGACCGGCTATGACCTGCCGATCGAAGAGCTGAAGAACTTCCGCCAGATGCACAGCAAGACGCCGGGTCACCCGGAAGTGGGCATCACCCCGGGCGTGGAAACGACGACCGGCCCGCTGGGCCAGGGCGTGACGAACGCCGTCGGCCTGGCCCTGGCCGAGAAGCTGCTCGCGAAGGAATTCAACCGCGAAGGCCACGACATCGTCGACCACCACACCTACGTGTTCCTGGGCGACGGCTGCCTGATGGAAGGCATCAGCCACGAAGCCTGCGCCCTGGCCGGCGCCTGGCAGCTGAACAAGCTGATCGCCGTCTACGACGACAACGGCATCTCCATCGACGGCAAGGTCCAGCCCTGGTTCATCGACAACACCGCCAAGCGTTTTGAAGCCTACGGCTGGAACGTGATCGGCCCGGTGGACGGCCACAACGTCGACGCCGTGGACACGGCCATCGCCAAGGCCAAGCAGAGCGCCACCAAGCCGACGCTGATCATCGCCAAGACCCAGATCGGCAGGGGCTCGCCCAACCGCGCCGGCACCTCCAAGGCCCACGGCGAAGCGCTGGGTGCCGAGGAAATCAAGCTGACGCGTGAAGCGCTGGGCTGGTCCTACGAGCCCTTCGTCGTGCCCGAAGAGGTGTACACCGCCTGGGACGCCAAGGCCGAAGGCGCCCGCCTCGAAGCCGACTGGGACGTCCAGTTCGACGCCTACTCCGAAGCCCATCCCGAGCTGGCCGCCGAGTTCGCCCGCCGCATGGCCGGCGTGATGCCCGAGAACTTCGCCCAGATCGCCGTCGACGCCGTGATCCAGGCGCAGACCGAAGCGCAGACCGTCGCCAGCCGCAAGGCCAGCCAGCTCGCGCTCGAAGCCTTCACGGCCAAGCTGCCCGAACTGCTCGGCGGCAGCGCCGACCTGACCGGCTCGAACCTGACCAACACCAAGAGCACCGCCCCGCTGCGCTTCGAGAACGGCGTGCCCAACGGCGGCCGCCACATCAACTACGGCGTGCGCGAGTTCGGCATGGCCGCCATCATGAACGGCATCGCCCTGCACGGCGGCTACATCCCCTACGGCGGCACCTTCCTGACCTTCAGCGACTACAGCCGCAACGCCATCCGCATGGCCGCGCTGATGAAGCAGCGCATCATCCACGTCTTCACGCACGACTCCATCGGCCTCGGTGAAGACGGCCCGACGCACCAGTCGATCGAGCACGTCGCCTCGCTGCGCCTGATCCCGGGCCTGGACGTCTGGCGCCCGGCCGACACGACGGAAACCACGGTCGCCTGGACGATGGCCATCGGCAACGCCACGCGCCCCAGCGCCCTGGCCCTGTCGCGCCAGAACCTGCCGTTCCTGACGAAGACCAATGTGGATGAGATCTGCAAGGGCGGCTACGTGCTCAGCGACGCCAAGGGCGCGAAGGCCGTGATCATCGCGACCGGCTCCGAAGTGCAGCTGGCCGTCGGCGCGCAGAAGGCGCTGGCCGAAGCCGGCATCGCGGTGCGTGTGGTGTCCATGCCGTCGACCAGCGTGTTCGACCGTCAGGATCGCGCATACAAGGAAAGCGTGCTGCCGACCGGCATCCCGCGCATCGCCGTGGAAATGGGCGTCAGCGACAGCTGGTGGAAGTACGGCTGCGCTGCCGTCGTCGGCATCGACACGTACGGCGAATCGGCCCCGGCCCCGGTGCTGTTCAAGCACTTCGGCTTCACGGTCGAGAACGTGGTGGATACGGTGAAGGTGGCGATTGGTGCCGCACGCCTGAAGGGCTGATCCGCGTCGCGGTTCGCCGCGTCGTCGCGCAAAGGGCAGATCTCGATCTGCCCTTTTTCTTTGTCGCTGCACACCACCGCCGTTCGCACAAGCCGGTGTGTTCCGGCCCCCGGCCACCGACATAAGCGGGTTCGGAGGTGGACGGGGGCCGGGACGCGCCGGCGGCAGGGCAGAGCGTTTGCAGACGTGTATTGCAGAGAAGTCCTGCAACCTTCGGAGCGGATAGCCAGCAGAGCCCCGCCCAAGTCCACCTCCGAACCCGCTTATGTCGGTGGCCGCGGGCGGGACTCCACTGGCGGGCGGCACCGAGCTTGTTCCAGAAAACCCGTCGGTCTCGCCATAATCCGCCCACGCGCTGCAGTTATGGCGCGAAGGGGGATCGATGCTCAATGCCGTATCAACGCGCCGCTGGATTGCGGCGTTTTTCATTTCCGGTGCAGGACTGGCGCACGCGCAAGACGGCCCGGTCGACGTGACGCCCCAGTCACCGGCGCATGCGCTGGCTTGCCTGGAGCGCCGCATCCCCGTGCCGGCATTCCCCGAGCGGAACGCGCTGGACCACGAAGGCTTGCGCATGCGCGTGCTGCTGCGGTTCGAGAAGCCTGATGCGCCGCCGAAGGTTCAGGTGCTGATGTCCAGCTCCGGCCGCAACGACATCCGTGAACTCGTGGACCGCTATCTGGCTGGCTACCGGCTGCCTTGCCTCACGCCGGCGGACGGCATGGTCAGCCCGGTGCAGGAATTCAACTTCGACAACTCGCCGCTCGCGCCGCTGCCTTTCGACGATGAGGTGCAAGCGGCGCGCCGCTGCCTGGTCGTGCCGCCGTTGAACCAGCGCTCGGGCGCCTTGCTCTCCACGCAGCCGGCCCGGGCCCTGGTGCAGATTCGCTTTGCGGGCGATGGCGAGCAGGAGCCCGAGGTCAAGGTGCTCTACGCCACGCGCAGCCAGCCGGGCTTCACCCGCTATGCGGTGGACCAGGCCCGCCACTACACCATGCCGTGCCGCACGGCGGCGGACAAGCCGGTGACGTTCGAGGAGGCTTTCGCGTTCACGCCCGCGGGCGCCCCCAGCGTCGGCTTCAGTCGCCAGGTGATGGGCTTGATGGAGTTCCTCAGCCTGACGCAGGCGCCGGAACGGCTGGAGGCGGAATTCGACTTCAACGGCATGGACTGCCCGTTCAAGGTCAACTACGAGAACCGCAGCCCCTTCCTCGCGAACCGCGTGAAGGCCGGCCCGCCGAACCCGAATCGCGTGGCCTTCCTGAAGTGGCTCGCAGAGCGCCAGCTCAACTTCAACGACGAAAAGCAGGCGGCTCAACTGTTCGGCTCGACGCTGCAGGTCGACATTCCCTGCGGCGTGCTGAGCCTGCACCCGCAAACTGCGGCCAAGGCCGGGGGCTGATTCTCTTGATCTGCGCGCCCCACCACCGCTCGAACGAGCCGGTGTGTTCCGGCCCCCGGCCACCGACATAAGCGGGTTCGGAGGTGGACGGGGGCGCGGGACGCGCCGGCGGCAAGGCAGAGCGTTGGCATGCATGTATTTCCGGGACCCTGCAACGTTCGGAGCGGATAGCCAGCGGAGCCCCGCCCGCGTCCACCTCCGAACCCGCTTATGTCGGTGGCCGCGGGCGGGACTCCACTGGCGGGCGACACCGAGCTGGGTTGAGAAAAGCAAAACGCCAGTGCCGGCGGCCGGGATTCGTGCCGAATCTCTGTTGATCCACCTCGGTAACCCCGAGCGGTTATCCTTTCGGCTTCGCCGCCTGTGCCTTGGGGCGTGCAGCAGTTTTCTACATTCCAGGAGACCTCTCTCATGACGATCAAGATCGGTATTAACGGCTTCGGCCGCATCGGCCGCATGGTGTTCCGTGCCGCCATCGCCAACTTCAAGGACATCGAGGTCGTGGCGATCAACGACCTGCTGGAGCCCGACTACCTCGCCTACATGCTCAAGTACGACAGCGTGCACGGCAAGTTCGACGGCGACATCGCCGTGGACGGCAACACGCTGGTCGTCAACGGCAAGCGCATCCGCCTGACCGCCGTGAAGGACCCGGCCGAGCTGAAGTGGGGCGAGGTCGGTGCCGACATCGTCGTCGAATCCACGGGCCTGTTCCTCGACAAGGCCGGCGGCGAGAAGCACCTGGCCGCAGGCGCCAAGAAGGTGATCATGTCGGCCCCGTCGAAGGACGACACGCCGATGTTCGTTTACGGCGTCAACGACAAGACCTACGCCGGCCAGGCCATCATCTCCAACGCCTCGTGCACGACCAACTGCCTGGCCCCGCTGGCCAAGGTGCTGCACGACAAGTGGGGCATCAAGCGCGGCCTGATGACTACCGTGCACGCCGCCACCGCCACGCAGAAGACCGTCGACGGCCCGAGCAACAAGGACTGGCGCGGCGGCCGCGGCATCCTGGAAAACATCATCCCGTCGAGCACCGGCGCGGCCAAGGCGGTGGGCGTGGTGCTGCCTGAACTCAAGGGCAAGCTGACGGGCATGAGCTTCCGCGTGCCGACCTCCGACGTGTCGGTCGTCGACCTGACCGTGGAGCTGTCGAACGAAGCGTCCTACAAGGACATCTGCGCCGAGTTCAAGGCGCAATCCGAAGGCGCGCTCAAGGGCGTGCTGGGCTACACCGAAGAGAAGGTCGTCGCCACCGACTTCCGCGGCGACGCCCGCACCTCGATCTTCGACGCCGACGCCGGCATCGCGCTCGATGGCACCTTCGTGAAGCTCGTGTCCTGGTACGACAACGAGTGGGGTTATTCGAACAAGGTGCTCGAGATGGTCAAGGTCGTTGCCAAGTAAGCAGCACGCTTGAAAGCTTGACGAAGGCCTCGCACTGCGGGGCCTTTTTCATTTGTCCGTCAGCGGTGGGAGTGTTATCCAATCTTTACCGCTGCGTGCACGGCCCGCTTCTAAACTGCCGGGGCAGTGTCAACTGGATTTGAGCGTTATGCGAATTGCTGTTCTGCTTCTCCTGGCCGCCGTCCTGATCGGGGTCTCCGACCCTTCCGGCGCGATCGAAACCACGGCCGCGGGCACGCCCGACGCGCGCGTGATCGTGCGGTTCAAGTCCGGTGCCGACAGCGTGAAGGCGCGGCCGATGTCGGTGCGCATGAGCCGCGCCGAAGCGCTAGATGTGGCGCAGACGCGGGCCACGTCGCTCGGCATGCGTCACGGCTTCAGCGGCGGACGGTTGCAAGCGCGCATGAGCCTGGACGAGCGCACGCACGTCGTCACCGCCAGCGGCATGGATTCCGCGGCCCTGGTGAAGAAGCTCGCGTCGGACAGCGAAGTCGAATTCGTCGTGGTCGACGGCGTGCGCAAGCACTTTGCCTCGATCCCGCCCAGCGACCCGTACTACGCCGCCGGCTCGGGCAGCCTGCCCGCCGTAGGGCAGTGGTACCTGCGCGCGCCGGACAGCACCTTCGTCTCCAGCATCAATGCGCCGGGCGCCTGGGCCACGACCTTCGGTTCAGCCAGCGTCGTTGTTGCCGTGGTTGACACGGGCGTGCGCAAGGACCATCCTGACCTGTCCAGCCAGTTCGTCGGCGGCTATGACTTCGTGGCGTATTCGTCGAGCAGCGCTGCCGCCATCGCCACGGCCAATGACGGCGGTGGCGCCGACTCGGACGCCTCCGACCCGGGCGACTGGGTCTCGCAGGCCGACATCACCGCCGGCACGCTGGGCAGCTCCTGCACGACCAGCGACATCGGCAACAGCTCCTGGCACGGCACGCACGTCTCCGGCCTGATCGCGGCCAGCACCAACAACGGCCTGGGCATGGCCGGCGTGGCCGGCGGCGTGAAGGTGCTGCCGGTGCGCGTGCTGGGCAAGTGCGGCGGCTACGACTCGGACATCATCGCCGGCATGAAGTGGGCGGCCGGCATCAGCGTGACGGGCGTGCCCGACAACCCCAACCCCGCCCAGGTGCTGAACCTGAGCCTCGGCGGCGACGGCACCTGCACCGGCAGCACCGGCACGCTCTACAAGGATGCGATCAGCCAGATCACGGCCAAGGGCGCCACCATCGTCGTGGCGGCCGGCAACGGCGAAGGCCTGGCGGTCAGCGTGCCGGGCAGCTGCACCGGCGTGATCGCCGTGGCGGCGCTGCGGCACGCAGGCTCCAAGGTCGGCTTCTCCAACGTCGGTCCCGAGGTCGGCATCTCCGCGCCCGGCGGCAACTGCGTGAACCTCACGGGCGCATGCCTCTATCCGATCCTCAGCGCCAGCAACAGCGGCACGACCACGCCGGTGGCGGCGGACAACTATTACGACTCCGGCGTCGGCACGAGCTTCTCCACGCCGCTCGTGGCGGGCACCGTGGCGCTGATGTATTCGGTCAGGCCGAGCATCACGCCGGCCGTCGTCATGCAGTTGCTGAAGTCCTCGGCGCGGCCCTTCGTCAGCACTGGCGCCACGGCCGGCACGGCCGCCTGCCACGCGCCGACCAGCACGGCGCAGGACGAGTGCTACTGCACCACCAGCACCTGCGGCGCCGGCATGCTCGACGCGGGCGCGGCGGTGGCTGCCGTGGTCGCCATCAACGGCGGCACGGCGAGCATCGCCGTCTCCCCCGCCGCGCCTTCGGCCGGCCAGACCGTCACGCTGACCGGCTCGGCCTCGCTGGCCAGCGGCCGAACGATCGCGAGCTGGGCCTGGAGCCTGACGGACGGGGGCGGCGCGGTTTCCGGCTTCAGCGGTTCGACGAGCGCGGCCACCGCCACGCTGGCGCCCACGGCGGCCGGCACGGTGCAGGTCAAGCTGGTGGTGACCGACGATCTGGGTGACCTCTACACCGCCACGCAGTCGATCACCGTGAGCGCCGCCACCTCTTCGGGCGGCAGCACGACCACCTCGGGTTCGAGCAGCGGCTCGTCAGGCGGCGGTGGCGGCGGCGCGTTCAGCCCGCTGTGGCTGCTCGGCTTGCTGCTGGCTTCGGCACTGTTGCAGCGCCGCCAACGGGCGTAGCGCTCGGCGCATCGACAGCGGCGGCCGGGCACTCGTGCACCTTGGCTGCCAGCGCGGCGTCGCGCAGCGTGCGCAGTTTGGCCTGGAGCAGGCCGTCGGCCTTGTCGATGACGAGTTCGGTGCGGCTGCCGGCCGCCTGCAGCGGCAGCACGCGCAGGCCCTTGAGGCCGCGTGCATCGAGCTGATTCAGCGCGGCCTGGGCGGCCTTGTCGCTGTCGTGGCGCGAGAGGATCAGCGTCGGATCTTCCTCCGGCCGGCCCTTGAGCAGCTCGAAGGGAATGTGCATCTTGTGATACGTCTCCTCCTTGCGGGCGCGGAAGTCGGGCGTGCTCAGTTTGATCGTCGCCACGGCCCACACGCCGGGGGTGGTCTGCTGTACGGGCGCGATCATGTTGGCGGGCACGCCGGCCTTCACCAGGCCCGTCTGCGCCAGGCGCAGGCTCTCGCCATCGGCGTAGGGGCCGAGCGCGAGGCAGGCGGTCTTCTGCAAGGCGGCCTGCGCGTCGCTGCCGAGCAGCTGCACGCGCTGCGCGTTGAGCTGCTGCGCGATGCGCTGCGGCTCGCGGCCGCCATCGGCGCTGGTGCCGGTGACGCCGTCGAGCCAGCCGCGCGACCAGCCGAAGAAGAGGGCGTTGGCGAGGGCGAGAACCAGGACGATCGTGCGCATCGGTTATTGATCCAGTCTGAGGCTGACTTCGCCGCTTGCAATCCGGTGCATGCCGCTCGGGGTCTGCAAGAGCAGCTCCCCGCCGTTCGAGACGCCTTGCGCGATGCCGCGCAGCTCGCCGGCCGTGACGGGCCGGCCCTTGCAGAGGTCGCGCTTGTCGAAGCGGTCCTGCCAGGCGGCGAAACCACCCATGCCGAATTCGAGCACGCATTGCAGCAGGGCCGGTGCCACGCGGGCGAGCACGGTGGGCGCATCGAGGCCGGCTTGCAGTTCTTCGAGCGCTGCGTAGCCGCTGCCGAACTGGCTCGCATCGGCGGTCGTCGTGGCGCGCACGTTCAGGCCGACGCCGACGACCAGATAGCGCTCCTCCCCACGCAGCTGCGATTCGATCAGCACACCGCCGAGCTTGCGACCGGTGCGCTGCGCGTCGACCAGCCAGAGGTCGTTCGGCCATTTGATGCGCAGGCTTTGACCGTTAGGCTCCAGCGCGTCCGCGATGCAGCAGCCCACGGCGAGCGACAGGCCCGACCAGTCGGCCGGCGGCAGCGGCAGACCGAGAGAAAAGGTCAGCGACGCGCCGGGCTCCGCGACCCAGGTGCGGCCCATGCGGCCACGGCCGCCCGTCTGGTGCTCGGAGACCAGCAGCGTGGGCCGCGCTTCGACGCGGGCGCGTTCGATCAGCAGCGTGTTCGTGGAGCCGCTCTCGGCCAGCACTTCGACAGCGATGCCCGGCAGCAGCGGCGCGAGGCGCGCCTGCAATTCAGCAGCGCGCCAGTCGAGAACCGTGGGCTGGGACATGTTGATGGCAGTTCAGCGCTTGGGCGTGAGCATCGTGCCGCGGCACGTTTCGGCGCCGCAGTAGCAGGCGTACTCGGCCTTGAGCTTCTTGGTGTAGCGCTCGTCCACGGTCAGGCCGTAGTCGTAGAACAGCTCTTCGCCGGCGATCAGGTCACGCAGCGAGCGGATGAACACGCGGCCATCGACTTCGTCGGCCTCGCAGTTCGGGTCGCAGCTGTGGTTGATGAAGCGCGAGCTGTTGCCGCCGAAGTTGGCATCGATGATGGTGCCGTCTTCGAGCGAGAAATAGAAGGTGTGGTTGGGCTGCGCGGGGTCGGCCGGATGGCGGTCCTGCGCTTCCTCATAACTGATGATCTCGCCGGTGTATTCGATCAGCTTCTTGCCGGCGGGGATGTCCACCACGGCGTACATGCCGCGGCCGTGCACGGGCGAGATGCGGACTTCGATGCGCTTGTCGGCCTTCTCAGCCTTTGCGGCCTTGACGGTCTTCGCGGCCTTGGCCACCTTCTCCGATTTCTTGACCTTCTTGGTCGGCTTCACCGCTTCGGCCTTGGGCGCCTTCTTGTCCTTCTTCGAGGAGGCGGCGACCTTTTCAGCCTTGGCGATCTTCTTGGCTTCGGGCTTCTTTTTGGAGGCGGCTTGCGGCATCGGCGCTTGTGGTTACATTGAAATCATGGGTGCGCGCGCGTGTGTACGTGCGTGCGCGAGACGGCCGGATTGTAGGCATGGCTTTTGACATGGGCCCTGCCAGGGACAGAAACAGAGTAGCGAGAGATGACCAAGACCCTGATCATTGCGGAGAAGCCTTCGGTGGCCCAAGACATCGTGCGGGCGCTCACGCCCGTCGCGGGCAAGTTCGACAAGCACGAGGATCACTTCGAGAACGAGACGTACGTCGTTTCGTCGGCCGTCGGCCACCTGGTGGAAATCAAGGCGCCCGAGCAGTACGACGTCAAGCGCGGCAAGTGGAGCTTCGCCCACCTGCCCGTGATCCCGCCGCACTTCGACCTGAACCCGCTGGACAAGAGCAAGAGCCGGCTCAACGCGCTGGTGAAGCTCATCCGCCGCAAGGACGTCAGCGCCCTGATCAACGCGTGTGACGCGGGCCGCGAGGGCGAGCTGATCTTCCGCCTGATCCAACAGTACGCCGAACCGGACAAGGTGCCGAAGGGCGGCAAGGTCGAGAAGCCCGTGCAGCGCCTCTGGCTGCAAAGCATGACGCCCCAGGCCATCCGCGACGGCTTCGCCCACCTGCGCAGCGACAAGCAGATGCAGCCCCTGGCCGACGCCGCCCGCTGCCGCTCCGAGGCCGACTGGCTCGTGGGCATCAACGGCACGCGCGCCATGACCGCGTTCAACTCGCGCGACGGCGGCTTCTTCCTCACCACCGTCGGCCGCGTGCAGACGCCCACGCTGTCGATCGTCGTCGAGCGCGATGAAAAGATCCGCAAGCACGTCGCCCGCGACTACTGGGAACTGCGCGCCAGCTTCGACGCGCAAGCCGGCCAGTACGAAGGCAAGTGGTTCGACCCGAGCTTCAAGAAGGGCGACGACCCCGACGCCCGCGCCGACCGCCTCTGGAACCAGGCCGACGCCGAAGCCATCGCCCAGGCCGTGCGCGGCCAGCCGGCCTCGGTCACCGAGGAAAGCAAGCCATCGACCTCCGCCTGCGGTGCGCTCTACGACCTGACTACGCTGCAACGCGAGGCCAACTCGCGCTTCGGCTTCTCGGCCAAGACGACGCTATCTCTCGCGCAGGCGCTGTATGAGAAGCACAAGGTCCTGACCTACCCGCGTACCGATTCGCGCTTCCTGCCCGAGGACTATCTGAGCGTGGCCAAGGAAACGGCCGAGATGATCGCCAGCGAAGGCGGCGAGCTGGCCGTCCACGCCAAGACGGCCTTGAAGAACGGCTACATCAAGCCGACGAAGAAGGTCTTCGACAACACCAAGGTGTCGGATCACTTCGCCATCATCCCGACGATGATCCCGCCGAAGAACCTCAGCGAGATCGAGGCCAAGCTCTACGACATGGTCGTCAAGCGCTTCCTCGCCGTGTTCTTCCCGCCGGCTGAATTCCAGGTCACGACCCGCATCTCCACCGTCGGCCAGCACAAGTTCCAGACCAACGGCAAGGTGCTCGTGAAGCCGGGCTGGCTGGCCGTCTACGGCAAGGAATCGCAGGAAGACGACGCCAACCTCGTGCCCGTGGCCGAAGGTGAACTGGTGCGTACCGAGAGCGTGGACGTGAAGGGCCTGGCCACCAAGCCGCCGGCGCGCTACAACGAATCCACGCTGCTCTCCGCCATGGAAGGCGCGGGCAAGCTGGTGGAAGACGACGAACTGCGCGAAGCCATGGCCGAGAAGGGCCTGGGCACGCCAGCCACGCGCGCCGCCACCATCGAAGGCCTGATCAACGAAAAGTACATGCTGCGCGACGGCCGCGACCTGATCTCGACGGCCAAGGCCTTCCAGCTCATGACGCTGCTGCGCGGCCTGGACGTCGAAGACCTGACCAAGCCCGAGCTGACCGGCAACTGGGAATTCAAGCTCTCCGAAATGGAGAAGGGGCGCCTCGACCGCGACGCCTTCATGGGCGAGATCGCCGCCATGACGGAGAAGATCGTCAAGAAGGCCAAGGAGTACGACCGCGACACGATCCCGGGCGATTACGCCACCTTGAAGACGCCGTGCCCCAAGTGCGGCGGCATCGTCAAGGAGAACTACCGCCGCTTCACCTGCACGGGCAAGAGCGGCACGGGCAGCGACGCCTGCGGCTTCTCCATCGGCAAGATCCCCGGCGGCCGCAGCTTCGAGCTGGCCGAGGTGGAGCAGTTCCTGCGCGACAAGAAGATCGGCCCGCTCGAAGGCTTCCGCTCCAAGGCCGGCTGGCCCTTCACGGCCGAGCTGGCGCTGGTCTATGACGAAGAGATCCAGAACTGGAAGCTCGAGTTCGACTTCGGCGAGGACGCCAAGCAGGCCGAAGAGAGCGGCGAGCCCGTGGATTTCTCCGGCCACGAGTCGCTCGGCCATTGCCCGAAGTGCCAGGGCCGCGTCTTCGAGCACGGCAGCAACTATGTGTGCGAGCACAGCGTCGGCCCCAACCCGACCTGCGACTTCAAGACCGGCAAGATCATCCTCCAACAGGCCATCGAGCCCGAGCAGGTGAAGAAGCTGCTCAGCGAAGGCAAGACGGCGTTGCTGGAAGGCTTCATCTCCAACAAGACGCGCCGCGCGTTCAAGGCCTTCCTGGCCTATGACGCGAAGGAGGGCAAGGTCGTGTTCGAGTTCGAGCCGCGCCCCGGCCGCCCGAATCGCCCCGCCCCGGCGAAGAAGGCGCCCGCCAAGAAGGCCGCGACCAAGGCCGCAACCAAGGCTGCAACCAAGGCCGCACCGGCCACCAAGGCCCCCGCCAAGAAAGCACCGGCAAAAAAAGCCGCCGCGAAAAAAGCCGCACCCAAAAAGAGCGCCGGCGAGGCATGATGCAGCCGCAACGCAAGCTGATGAGCTGAAGGGAGAGCGCTGCTCGTGGTCCGTTCCTCCGTGCTGAACTTCGGGCTTCAGGCCCGACTCATGCTGGTCATCAGCCTGGTGGCCAGCCTGGCCGTGCTGACGGTCGGCTGGTACTGGACCGCCCGCGAGGAACAGGACCAGCTCCACTCCCTCAAGGAGCGCCAGGACGGCATGGCCAGCCTGATCGCCCGCGGCTTTTCCGGCCCGCTCTGGAACCTCGACAGCGTGACGGTCGCCAACCTGCTCGACGCCGTGATGGACGACCCCGAGGTCCAGTCCATCGAGGTCACGGGCCTGGGCAAGCCGATGCGCCGCGAGCGCGAGCAGCGCGCGCAGAACCTGCAAGCGCTCTCGTTCGACATCACACACCGCGGCCCCAACGAAGGCGCGCAGCTCGAAGTCGCCGGCCATGTGAACCTGGTCTTCAGCCGCGAGCTGGTGCTGGCCAAGGTCGAGCAGATGCGGATCTTCGTGGCCGGCCTGCTCGCTGCTGTTCTTCTAGCCGTCCTGGTAACGAGTTACTTGATGATCAGGTTCCTCGTGCAGCGCCCCGTGCGCCGCCTGGGCGCGATGGCCGAACGCGTGGCGGCCGGCGAGCTGGGGGTGAGCGTTCCCGTTGAACGCCGCGATGAACTCGGCGCGCTGAGCGAACGCTTCAACGCGATGAGCCAGCAGCTGCACGTCTCCAGCCTGGTCATGCGCCAGAGCGAGGCGCGCTACCGCAGCCTCTTCGAGAACGCCACCGAAGGCATCTTCCGCGCCGACGCGCGCGGCCGCGTGCTCGACCTGAACCGCGCGCTGGCGCACCTGCTCGGCTTCTCCGACCCTCGCAAGGCGATGGCCGGCGGCGGGCGGCTCTCCAGCCTCGTGCGCATCGAGAAGGCCGAGCTGCGCCGCGTCGCCGTCGCCCTGCATCGCCACCGCGTGCTGCAACAGGTGCCGCTGCGCGTCGCTTCGCTGGATGGCCGCGAGTTGTGGATCGAACTGTCCGCCCACATCGCGCCCAACCCCGAAGACGGCCGGCTCGGCATCGAGGCGATGGTCAGCGACATCACGCAGCGCCAGGAGTCCGAGCAGGAACTGACGCGCCACCGCGACCACCTCGAAGAGCTGGTGGCCGAGCGCACGCTGGAGCTCTCGCAAGCCAAGCGCCGCGCAGAGGCCGCGAGCCATAGCAAGAGCCGCTTCCTGGCCACGATGAGCCACGAGTTCCGCACGCCGCTCAACGCCATCCTCGGCTTTGCGCAGCTGCTGCAAATGGACGACACGCTGCTCGCCGCCCAGCGCGCCAAGATCAACCTGATCCGCGATTCCGGCGACCACCTGCTCGGCCTGATCAGCGACGTGCTCGACATGGCCTCCATCGAAGCCGGCAAGGTCCGCCTGCAGCCCGTGGCGCTGGACCTGCGCGCGCTGATCGAAGTCGCGTGCGACGCGGTGCGCATGCGCGCCGAACAGAAGGGCCTGCATTTCGACTGCTCGCTTGATCCGGGGCTGCCGCTGCGCGTCATTGCTGACGGTCAGCGGTTGAGGCAGGTGCTGCTCAATCTGCTCTCCAATGCTGTCAAGTTCACGGACCATGGCTCTGCGCGTTTGCGCGTGACCTGCATCGAGCGCCATCCGGATATGGCTCGTGTGCGCTTCGAGGTGCTCGACAGCGGCATCGGCATGACGGCCGAGCAGCAGGGGCGCTTGTTCCAGCCGTTCGAGCAGGTCGCCGAGGATTCACGGCGATTGGGTGGCACGGGCTTGGGGCTGTCGATCAGCCAGGAGCTGGTGCGCTTGATGGATGGCTCGATCTCGGTGGAGAGTGCGCCGGGGCAGGGGAGTCATTTCAGGTTTGAGTTGCCGCTTCCCATAGCTGGGTGACCATCCGTGTTGCCCTCGATTGCCCTCGTGCACGGCGTGGAGATGGTCCGCGACGGCGGATCGCTCGCCGCGCTGTTTCAGGGCTCGAACGGCTCTGAATATGTGCTCTTCTTCCCTCTGCGGCGCAAAAGGTTGGCGACGGGCGTGGTCGAACGGCTCGGTTACGAACCCGCACGCGTGATCGAGCGGCGAGCTGGCACGGAGATTCAGATCTCCTGGCAACATGCGCTGACACTGATCCGCCAGATTCGGCAAATGACTCACGAGCCTCGCCGCCTGGAGTGGCTCGACAGGTTGGAGGCGGTTGCGCAGACCGAAGGCGCTTTGCCTGGCGGTGTGGAGAAATTTCTTCATCCGGCCAAGGTCTCGCGCGCCGCTGAATCCGAACCCTAAGCAGTAGCTGTCCAGGCAGCGCAAGGAGAACCGTTCATGCATCGCAACATCGCCTGGCTCGGCACCCAATACCCGCTCCTGCAAGCCCCGATGGCCGGGCCGAATCTGCACGAGATGGCGGCGGCCGTGACGAACGCCGGCGGGCTGGGCTCCTTGCCTTGCGCGCTGCTCTCCGCCACGCAGCTGCGCGAACAAATCCAGCTGCTTCGCACCGCAACCGCAGCCAGCAAAGGCCCGATCAACCTCAACTTCTTCTGCCACCAGCCGCCCGCGCCCGACGCCGCGCGCGAGGCCGCTTGGAAGGATCGCCTCAAGCCCTTCTACGAAGAACTCGGCGTCGACTTCAACGCCCCGACGCCCGTCTCCAGCCGCGCGCCCTTCGACGCGGCAGGCGCAGCGCTGGTCGAGGAATACAAGCCCGAGGTCGTGAGCTTTCACTTCGGCCTGCCGGACGAAGCGCTGCTCAAGCGCGTGCGCGCCGCGGGCTGCCGCGTGATCGCGAGCGCCACCACGCCGGCCGAGGCGCGCTGGCTGGTCACGCGCGGCGTGGATGCCGTGATCGCGCAGGGCAGCGAGGCGGGCGGCCATCGCGGCGTGTTCCTCACCGATGAGATCGACACGCAGATGGGCCTGTTCTCGCTGCTGCCGCAGATCGTCGATGCGGTGGAAGTACCAGTGATCGCAGCTGGCGGCATCGCGGAGCCGCGTGCGGTGAAGGCGGCGTTCGCGCTCGGCGCCAGCGCGGTGCAGATCGGCACGGCCTATCTGTTCACGCCTGAAGCGCGCATGCCCAAACCGCACCTCGCGGCGCTGACCAGCGAACACGCCGAGGTGACGGCGCTGACAAGGCTGTTCACTGGCCGACCTGCGCGCTCGATGGTCAACCGCCTGATGCGCGAGCTCGGACCGATGAGTGCGTTGGCGCCCGCTTTCCCGCTGGCCGGCGGCGCGCTGATGCCGCTGCGCGCGGCGAGCGAGCCGCAGGGCTCGGGCGAGTTCATGTCGCTCTGGTCGGGTCAGAGCGCTCGACTCGCAAGGCGCGATCTCGACTCGGCCGGCCTCACCCGTTGCCTCGGTGAAGTTGCCCTTGCCGCCAGCGCGACGCAGTGACACGATGGCGCCTTCCTGGGCGAGGGAGGCATCATGCGCGGCGTACATAACCCGTTATTCCAGCGTCACTTCCGCAAGACGCTGATCTGCGCCTTGCTCGCAGGGCTGGCCGTCAACGCCAGCACGAGCCGCGCCGTCGTCAGCTTCGATCCGCTGCTGGACGATCCCGGCGGTCGCTGCGGCCCTCCGCGAATTGCGGGCCTGGACGGCATGCGGCTGGCGATGCTCAGCACCACGGATACCGTCACCAAGAAGCCGCAGAAGAGCGAGAACGGCCCGCTGCCCACGCTGCCCGTCAAGTCGGTCGGCGGCGCGCCGATGCTCTACGGCGACCTCGGCAACTACGGCTACAAGCTCGGCAAGGCCAGCCCCCGCGTGCAGGCCTTCTTCAACCAGGGCCTGCGCCTGGCGGTCGGCTTCAACCACGCGGAAGCGCAGCGTGCCTTCAAAGCCGCGCAGGCACTCGATCCCAAATGCGGCATGTGCTTCTGGGGCGAAGCGCTGGTGCTCGGCCCGAACATCAACGCGCCGATGGAGCCCGAAGCGGTGCCCGTGGCGATGGCCGCGCTGAAGAACGCGCTGGCGCTCAAGGACGGCCTGCCTGAGCGCGAACGCGGCCTGATCGAGGCGCTGGCCAAGCGCTACACCGCCGACGCCAAGGCCGACCGCTCGCCCCTCGACACGGCCTACGCCGATGCAATGTTGGCGCTCGCCAAGACCTACCCCGACGACGACCTGATCGCCGTGCTCGCCGCCGAGGCCGCGATGGACACGCAGCCCTGGGACTACTGGCAGGCCGGTGGCAAGGAGCCCAAGGGCCGCACCGCCGACATGATGCGGCTGCTGGAAACCGTGATGGCCCGTGCGCCTAAGGACCCGGCGGCGATCCACTTCTACATCCACGCCGTCGAAGGCTCGAACGACCCGGGCCGCGCACTCGCCGGCGCCAAGACGCTGGCCGCGCTGATGCCCGGCGCCGGCCACATGGTCCACATGCCGGCGCACATCTACTACCGCGTCGGCCTGTACCGCGAGTCCCTGGACGCGAACAAGGACGCCATCACCATCGACGAGGGCTACTTCAAGGGCTCGCCGTCCGACCCCGTCTACAAGCTCGGTTACTACCCGCACAACATCCACTTCCTGATGGTCTCCGCGCAGATGGGCGGCGACGGCGCCGCGGCCCTGCGCGCAGCCGCCAAGCTCGACGCGGCGATCCCGGAAGACTTCACGCGCCAGTTCACCTTCGTGCAGCCGGTCAAGGCGGCGCCGTACTTTGCGCATGCGCTGTTCAGCACGCCCGCCGAAGTGCTCGCGCTGCCCGCGCCGCCGGCCGACCTCGCGCTGGTGCGCGGCCTCTACCACTACGCCCGCGCCGTGGCCTACGCCAAGCTGAAGGACCAGGACGCCGGCATGCAGGAGATCGCGGCCATCGCCAAGCTCGAAGCGACGGTCGACTTCAAGCCCTTCGCCGACATGGGCGTGCCCGCGCAGGCGATGTTGCAGACGGCGCGGCTCGTGGCCAGCGCCCGCCTGGCCGACGCGCGCGGCGACCTGGACGCTGCCGCCAAGGCCTACGAGACGGCCATCGTGATCGAGGACAGCCTGGCCTACACCGAGCCGCCGTACTGGTACTACCCGATCCGCCAGTCGCTCGGCGCGGTGCTGCTGCGCCAGGGCAAGACCGACGCGGCCGAGACGATGCTGCGCGACTCGCTCGTGCGCGTGCGCAACAACGGCTGGGCGCTGGCGGCGCTGGCCGATCTTTACAAGCGCAAGGGCGATGCCGGCGGCGAGGAATCGGCCCGCCGCGCTTTTGCGAAGGCCTGGTTCGGCCCTGCCGAAGGCCCTCGGTTGGAACAGCTTTGATGGGGCGGGCAGAATCAGCGGCATGAACGCCGCCGCTGATGTCTCCGCCCTGATGACCGAACTGGGTGCCAACGCCCGCCGTGCCAGCCACGCGATGGCGGCTGCGCCGACAGCGGCGAAGAATGCGGCTTTGATCGCCCTGGCCCGTCGACTGCGTGAATCCCATGCTGCGCTGGCCGAAGCGAATGCGCTCGACCTGCAAGCCGCCTCGGGCCTGGACGCGCCGATGCGTGACCGTCTCAAGCTCACGCCCGCCATCCTCGACACCGTCGCCGAAGGCTGCGAACAGATCGCCGCCATGCCCGACCCCATCGGTGAGATCACCGACCTCAAGCGCCGCCCCAGCGGCATCAGCGTCGGCCGCATGCGCGTGCCGCTCGGCGTCTTCGGCATGATCTATGAGAGCCGGCCGAACGTGACGATCGAGGCCGCCTCGCTCGCCATCAAGAGCGGCAACGCCTGCATCCTGCGCGGAGGCTCCGAGGCCATCCACTCGAATCGCGCGTTAGCCCAGCTGGTCGGCGATGCGCTCGAAGAAGCCGGCTTGCCGCGCGAGGCCGTGCAACTGGTGCCGACGACCGACCGCGCCGCCGTCGGCCAGCTGATCACGATGCCGCAGTTCGTGGACGTGATCATCCCGCGTGGCGGCAAGGGGCTGATCGAACGCATCTCGAAGGAAGCGCGCGTGCCGGTGATCAAGCACCTGGACGGCAACTGCCATTGCTATGTGGATGCGACGGTCGAGATCGAGCAGGCGCTGACCGTCGTGATGAACGCCAAGACGCAGAAGTACAGCCCGTGCAATGCGACGGAGTCGCTGCTTGTTCACGCGGAGAGCGCGGCCGAGTTCCTTCCGCGCATCGGCGCGCTGCTGGCGGAGAAGGGCGTGGAGATGCGCGGCTGCCTGCGCACGCTGGCGCTGATTCCTGGCGCGGTCGCAGCAACGGAAGAAGACTGGGCGACGGAATACCTCGCGCCGATCCTGAGCATCAAGGTGGTGGATTCACTGGACGAAGCCATCGCCCACATCAACCGCTACGGATCACATCACACGGATGCGATCCTCACGACGAACCATCCGAACGCCATGCGCTTCCTGCGCGAAGTCGATTCGGCGAGCGTGATGATCAACGCGTCGACGCGCTTCGCCGACGGCTTCGAGTACGGCCTCGGCGCCGAGATCGGCATCTCGACAGACAAGTTCCACGCCCGCGGCCCGGTGGGCCTCGAAGGGCTGACCTCGATGAAGTGGGTCGTCCTCGGCCAGGGCGAAATCAGGAGTTGAATCCATGAGCAGCAGCACCTTGAAATCGCTCTTCGGCCACAAGGCCTGGACCAACCGCGAGCTGTTCGCGGTACTCGCGATGGTGCCGGCGGAGCAGGGCGATGCCTTGCACACCAGCATCCGCACGCTGAACCACATCTACGTCGTGGACCGCCTGTTCCGCGCTCGGCTCGCTGGCGAGGCGGAGCCGTTCGAGGCCACGAACACCAAGGCCACGCCGACGCTGGAAGAGCTGCGCGCGAACGTGGCGGAATCTGACGCCTGGTTCGAGCGTTATGTGGCGGAGCTCGATGAGAAGACCGCCGGCGAGATCCTGGGCTTCACCTTCGCCGACGGCGACGCCGGCCGCATGTCGCGCGAGGAAATGCTGCTGCACGTGATCACGCACGGCGCGTACCACCGCGGCAACGTGGGGCAGGTGCTCAAGTCGATCTCGATGGTGCCGCCGCGCGACCTGTACACGAAGTTCCTGCACCAGAGCGAGCCGGCGCGCCGGGGGTGAACGCGTCAGTTCCGTTGCAAGTCGCGCGGGTCTCTAAGATGGCGAGATCGTGACTTGTTCGTTGGCGACATGGACTTCCGATTCTTCATCGACGAGCCGTTCTGGCTGCTCATGGCGCTCGTGCTGGCGTACAGCCTCTATCGATCGATTCGCTACAGAGGCTTGCGCGGTGGCATGCTGGGCGCCCGGATCCTGAAGTCATCGGATGCGGTCCACGCCGGCGGTGTGGACGGCCTTTCGCACGAGCTCTACGTTCACGCGTCCAAGGCGTCGGAACAGGAGGGGCATCGGCAGGTCGGCCTCGAAGTGCGCTCTCGCGGCGCCTTGAGCTACCAGATGGAAATGGCCGCCTTGTCAGGCGCTGCCGCGCTGGAGCTTGCTCGGCTGTTGCGTGCCGCTGCGGTGCGCAGCGGCTTGTGAGGCCGGTATGCCCGATTTCAAGCCGATGGAGCTGATCATCATGGCGGCGATGGTGGCCGTGGGCTGGTTTCTTGCGCGGAGGTATGCGAAGCGGCCTGCAAGTTTTGATCGCCCGATCCTCGAGAAGCTCGGCGAGACCCGCGGTGGCGCGAAGAGTGGCATGCGATTCATCCTGCACCGCCTTCAAGCCCTGCCGGATCAGCAGTCCATCGGCCTCGAGATTCAGGGCTTGGAAGGCGCTCGCGCCCTGCTGCTGACCCCGCAGGCCGCCTTGGCGCTGGCGGAGCAGCTGGAGCAGGCCGCTCAGCCGCCCGACGCGAACAGCTGACGCAGCAGCCACACGCCGAGCACCAGCAGCAAAGCGAGCCAGGCCAGCAGGCCGAGCAGCACCCAGCGCAGCCAGTGGTTCTGCCGCTTGAGCGCGGCGTTAGCCCGCGCCTCGGCCCGCGCGATCAGGGCACTCGGGAACCAGCGGCGCAGTAGCCAGATGCCGAGGCCGAGCAGACCCAGGTCGTCGAGCCAGCCGATGATCGGGATCACGTCCGGAATCAGGTCGATCGGGTCGACCACATAACCGGCAACCAGGACGGCGAAGATGCGCGCGACCCACGAAGCCTCGGGGTCGCGCAGCGCGTACCAGGCGGTGAGCAGCTGGCGCCGCAGCGCCAGTGCTCCCCACAACTGCTTCATGGCGTGCTTACCTCATGCCGCCACTGACGTTGGCATCCTTTGGCCAGCTCAGCACGTAGTCCGCGCTCACCGTCTGCGCGGCGCCGGGTGCCATCGTGAACTCCCAGGCCTTGATGCCTTGCTGCTTGCGCCAGTCCTGCGGCAGCGGCTGCGGGTCGTACTTGGCTTCGACCTTGATGTCCTCGTTCTGGCTCACCGGACTGGCTTCGAGCACCTGCACGAGCATCGGCTTGCCGTGCTTGTTCTCGAACTTCCAGGCGTGGCGCACGCGCTGCTCCACGCGGCCGCCGAACAGGCCGCGCTCGCCGCCCATGCGGGTCTGCGGCTCGGCGACGACGCGCAGTTGTTCGTCGCGGCCGAAAGGGAGGTCGAGCTTGCCGTCGGCGGGCATGTTCAGGCGGGTTTCGCCGACGAAGGCGCCGTCCATGAACAGCTGCATCGTGCCGGCGGGCCAGGCGCCGGCGGGGCGTTCGGCTTCGGCCACGAGGAAGGCGGCGGGTTGCGACTGGGGCACGACGCGGGCGACCAGGCGCGCGTCGAGCGCGGTCTTGCCGAGGGCGAGCGTGATGCGCTCGCCGGAGGTGGCGACGTTGATGCGGCCGGGGGCGGCGAACTCGGTGGAGAACTCGCCCTGGAAGACGGAGACGTCGAAGCTCGGCGCGGCGTCTTCGGTTTTTCTGTACGCTGAGACGGCCATCGGCGCCGGAGCGGCGGCCACGGAACGCGCGAACTGTCCGTCTAGGCGTTGCAGCTTTGCCGCCTCGATGTTGAGCAGCCACGGCCACGGTTGCGCGCCCTCCACCGCCTGGTTCGGTTGCGTCGTCGTCAGCCGCAGCGCCACACCGGTCCAATCCTCGCCCGTCGTCTGCGCGATCTCGGCGCGGCGCTCCAGCGCCACCTTGCCGCTCGCGCTGTCCAGCGAGGCACGGTAGACCGGCTGCCAGCCCGCGCGGTTGCTGCGGTAGGTGAGGCGCAGCTCCGCATCACGCTCGGCCTTGATGCGCGCCGTCAGCACCGCCAGCTGCGGATTCGCGTTCTGCCAGCGCTCGCGCTCGGCGCGCAGCGGCGCCAGCTGGCGGTCGGCGTCCTCGATGCGGCGCTTGAGCTGCGCCGCCTTGAGCAGCGCCGCCTGCGCGTTGCTGCGCACGGCCTCGCTGGCCGCGCCGATCTGGGAGGCGTTCAGGCCGGCGCCGGTGTTTCTCAGACTGGCGACCTGCGCGTCCAGCGCTTGCGCTTCGGCGTCGAGCGCGTTGCGGCGGTCCTCGGCCTCGCGGATGCGGGTTTCCAGCGGGCCGTTCACGCAATCCGGTGCGGCGTCGCGCGGCAGCAGTTGGACGTTGATCTCGCCGATCTGCACGCCGGGCGCCGTGATGCGGATCGTCTTGGCGTCCAGCGTGCCGGGCAGGCAGTCCAGCTTCAGGCTGGCTGCGCCGGCCTTGACGGTTAGCACTCGCTCCACCTGGGCGCCGCCCGGGTAGACCAGCACCTGGTCGATGCGGCTGGGCTGGGCCTGCACCAGAACGGGCAGCAACACCAGAGCAAACAAAGTCTTGCGCATGGCAGTCTCCTCAAAAGCTCGGGGGACCATAACATGCAGCCCCATGGACATTTCTCCTCCTCCTCAAGCCAACTCGCAGCGCAAGGCGCTGGTCCTTTTCTCCGGCGGCCAGGACTCCACCGCCTGCCTCGCCTGGGCGCTGGACCGCTACAGCGCGGTTGAAACCATCGGCTTCGACTACGGCCAGCGCCACCGCGTCGAACTCGAGTGCCGCCAGACCGTGCGCGCCGAGATCGCGAAGCAATATCCGCACTGGGCCGCCAAGCTCGGCGAAGACCATGTGCTGGACCTCTCGCTGCTCGGCCAGATCTCGCAGACCGCGATGACCGAAAACGTGGCGATCGAGATGCAGGCCAACGGTTTGCCCAACACCTTCGTGCCGGGCCGCAACCTGCTGTTCCTGACCTTCGCCGCCACGCTGGCCTACCGTCGCGGCGCGAGCGTGCTGGTCGGCGGCATGTGCGAGACCGACTACTCCGGCTACCCCGACTGCCGCGACAACACGATCAAGGCGTTGCAAGTGGCGCTGAGCCTGGGCCTGGATCAGCCGATGACGCTGGAGACGCCGCTGATGTTCATCACCAAGGCCGAGACCTGGGCGATGACGGAGCGCCTGGGCGGCGCCGCGCTCAACGAGCTGGTGATCGAGCACACGCACACCTGCTACCTCGGCGAGCGCACGCAGCGCCACGCCTGGGGCTACGGCTGCGGCCAGTGCCCGGCCTGCCTGCTGCGGGCGGCGGGCTACGAGCAGTACAAGCAGGGCGCATGAGTTTTTCCGGCGTCCTGCTGGGTCTGGTCGCGCTCCTGTTCTTCTGGGGCGTGGGCGCGTACAACCGGCTGATGCAGCTGCGCAATGCGATCGGCGAGGCGTTTCGTCAGCTCGATCGGCACCTGGCCGAGCGCAACGAGGTCTGCACGCGGATCATCGAGGTGTTGATGCCGCTGATCCCCGAGGAATCGGCGAGCTTCGATGCGCTGGCGAACGCCGAGGCCGAATCCACGAGCGCCGTGGTGCTGGTGCGCAGCAAGCCATACGCCGGCGAGCCGGTCGGCCAATTGGCCGTGGCCAGCGCCCTGCACGCCGCGGCGCTGGCACGCATCTCCGCCATGCTGGAGCTGCACCCGGAACTGCACGGCGAGCCCGGCGTGGATGCGCTCGTGGACGAGCTGAAGCTGATCGAGCGGCAACGGGCTTTCGCGCGGCAGCTTTTCAATCAGGCCGTGACCAAGTACAACGAGGCCCAGTCGCAGTTCCCCACGCGCGTTCTCGCCGGTCTTTACGGATTCGCCGAGGCGCGCACACTCTGATCGAGATGCGCCGAATCCTGCCGTTAGCGTTGCTGATGATGATGTTCGCCGCCGCGGCGCACGCGGACGATGCGGCTGCGCAGCGCCTGCGCGCACTCGCCGCCAATTGCGCCGGCTGCCACGGCACCGACGGCCGCGCGCCGCGCGACTCGCTCGTGCCGGGGCTGGCGGGCATGCCGGCCTCGTACTTCACGGCGCAGATCAAGGCCTTCCAGACCGGCGCGCGCCAGGGCACGCTGATGCCGCAGCTGGCCAAGGGCTACAACGATGCGCAGGTGAAGGCGCTGGCCGCTTACTTCGCGGCGCAAAAGCAGGGCGGCAAGCCGTGATGCGCCGTCGCGAGCTGCTGCTGGGCGCCGCGGCGTTGCCGATGGTGCGTGCGCGAGCGGCCGCGCCGGCGCGCGTCGTCGTGGTCGGCGGCGGTTATGGCGGCGCGACGGCGGCCAAGTATTTGCGGCTGTTCTCGGGCGGTGCGATCGAAGTCGTGCTGGTCGAACCCGAAGAGGCGTTCGTCTCCTGCCCGATGTCCAACCTCGTGCTCGCCGGGCGCTGGCAGATGAGCGACATCACGCGCTCGCTGCAAGGGCTGACCTCGCGCCACGGCGTCCGCATCGTGCGCGACCGCGCCACGGCTATCGACGTCGAGCGACGCCAGCTAAGGCTCGCACGCGGTGATGCCATCGCCTACGACAAGCTCATCCTCTCCCCCGGCATCGACATGAACTGGAGCGAGGTCGAGGGCCTCGAAGCGGCGCGCAGCCGCGTGCTGCAAGCCTGGAAAGCCGGCCCCGAAACCGCCGCCCTGCGCCGCCAGCTCGAAGCCATGCCGGACGGTGGCGTGTTCGCCATCGCCATCCCCGAAGCGCCGTACCGCTGCCCGCCCGGCCCCTACGAACGCGCCTGCCTCGTGGCCGACTGGATGCGCGAGGCCAAGCCCAAGGCCAAGCTGTTGATCCTGGACGCCAACCCGGACGTCACGTCCAAGGGGCCGCTGTTCAAGAAGGTCTGGGCTGAGCAGCACGCGGGCCGCATCGAATACCGCCCGCAGAACAAGCTGACCGCGATCGACGGCGACACCCTGAAGTTCGAGTTCGCCGACGACGTGCACGCCGACGTGATCAATGCCTTGCCGCCGATGCGTGCGGGTGCCATCGCCGTGGACGCGGGCCTGGCGAACAGCAACGGCCGCTGGTGCCAGGTGAAGTACCAGAACTTCGCCTCCACTGCCGCGCCGCACATCCACGTGATCGGCGACGCGATCCAGATCGCCAACGCCATGCCCAAGAGCGGTCACATGGCGAACGCGCAGGCGAAGGTCGCGGCCGCTGCCATAACGGCCGAACTCAGCGGCATGGAGATCGACCCGGCGCCGATGCTGATGAACACCTGCTACAGCTTCACCGATGCGCGCAACGCCGTGCACGTGGCCAGCGTGCACGAGTACGTCGCAGCGGAAGCCACCTTCAAGCCGGTGGCCGGCGCGGGCGGGCTCTCCGCCGCGCCGAACGAGCTGGAGGCACGCTACGCCTTCAACTGGGCCAGGACGATCTGGGACGACGTGCTCGGCTGACGCGGCGCGGTCGTCGCGCGCTCAGGCGAGCAGCAGCCCGGCCAGTCCGCAGGCCAGCATCGCCACCATCGGGCCCACGCGGGCGCTCAACAGGGCCAGCAGCGCCGCGAGACAGAGGCCCAGAGCGCGCCAGTCAGGAGCCGCATGCCAGCCCTGCGGCCAGAGCACGGCCGCCGCGAAGATCAGGCCGAGGTTGGCGATCACGCCGACCACGGCGGCGCCGATGCCTTCGAGCGGGCCCTTCAGGGCCGGCAGCTCGCGCGTGGCTTCGACGATGGGGGCGCCGAGCAGGATGAAGCAGAACGACGGCAGGAAGGTGAAGTAGGTGACACGCAGGCGGCCAGCACGGCAGAGACTTCCGGCGTCATGCCCGGCAGGGCATGCGTCCAGCCGCCGACGAAGCCGACGAAGCTGACCACCATGATCAGCGGGCCGGGCGTGGTTTCGCCCAGCGCCAGACCGTCCATCATCTGGCCGGCGCTGAGCCAGCCGTAGTGCGACACGGCGGCCTGCTGCACATAGGGCAGCACGGCATAGGCGCCGCCGAACGTCAGCAGCGCGGCCTGCGTGAAGAAGCGTGCCATCTGCGCCGGCTGGCCTTGCCAGCCGAAGACCGCGGTGAGCAGCAGCAGAGGCAGCAGCCAAAGGCCCAGGGCGAGCGCGCTGCCTCGCAGCAGGCGCCGCCGGCCACCTGCCCAGGACAGCGGCAGTGACGGGCCGGCGCCGGGGGCCTGCCTGCGCTGGCGCCACCAGCCGGCCGCGCCGGCCATGCCGATCAGGAGCGGGAAGGGCACGTGCGCCAGGGCCAGCAGGGTCCACGCCGAGACGGCGATGAGGCGTGCCCAAGTGTTCGTCAGCGCGCGCCGGCCCAGTCGCCATGCAGCATGTGCGACGAGGGCCGTCACGGCGGGCTTGATGCCGTAGAGCAGCCCGGTGACGACGGCCGTGTGCCCGTAGGCCATATAGCCCCAGGACAGGCCGATCAGCAGCAGCAACGAGGGCAGGATGAACAGGCCGCCCGCCACCAGCGCGCCGCGCGTGCCGTGCATCAGCCAGCCCACATAGGTGGCGAGCTGCTGCGCCTCGGGGCCGGGCAGCAGCATGCAGTAGTTCAGCGCATGACGGAAATGCTCGGCGGAGATCCAGCGCCGCCGCTCGACCAGCTCCTCGTGCATGAGGGCGATCTGGCCGGCCGGCCCGCCGAAACTGATGCAGCCCAGCTTGAGCCAGAAGGCAAAAGCCGTGCGTCGGTCGGGCGGGCGGGCCGTGTCGTTCACGCGCCCCGGAGCGAGAGGAATTCGCGGCGCAGCGCCGCGTCCTTCAGGAACGCGCCGCGCATCACGCTGCTGATCATCTTGGCGCCGTCGTCCTTGACGCCGCGCCAGTGCATGCAGAAGTGGTCGGCTTCCATCACCACGGCCAGGCCGTCGGGCTTGATGCGCTGCTCGATCTCGTTGGCCAGCATCACGATCGCTTCTTCCTGGATCTGCGGGCGGCTCATGATCCAGTCGCAGATGCGCACGTACTTCGAGAGGCCGATCAGGTTGGACGATTCGTTGGGCATCACGCCGATCCACACGCGGCCCATGATCGGGCAGAGGTGGTGCGAGCAGGCGCTGCGCACGGTGATCGGGCCGACCATCATCAGCTCGTTCAGGCGCTCGACGTTGGGGAACTCGGTGACGTCCGGCGCCTTCACGTAGCGGCCCTTGAAGACCTCGCGCACGAACATCTTGGCCACGCGCTTGGCGGTGTCCTGGGTGTTGTGGTCGCTGTCGGTGTCGATCACCAGGGCCTTGAGCACCTCGGCCATCTTGGCCTGGACTTCGGCTTGCAGGCCGTCGAGCTCGCCGTCTTCGATGAAGTCCGCGATGTTGTCGTTGGCGTGGTGCCGGCAGCCGGCGGAGACGAGGCGGTAGCGGATGCGCTCGGAGACGGAGTTGTCGGGCTTGTCGCTCATGGAACGGCTCGGGCAATGCAAAGAATGCGCCATTGTGGGGCCTACACTGAAGGCGTGTCTTCCGCTCCTGTTTCTTCCCCCGCCGCTCCGCTTCACCAGCTGCTGCGCGCTGCCGCCGATGCCGTCCAGGCCGTGCGCCAGGGCCGCTCGCTCAACGAGGCGCTGGCCCGTTGCCCGCAGGCGCTGCGCCCGGGTGCGCAATCGCTGAGCTTTTTGACGTTGCGCCGGCTCGGCGCGGTGCAGGCGCTGCTCAAGGTGCTGGTGCCGAAGAAGCCGCAGCCCAAGATCGAAGGGCTGCTGCTGGTTTCGCTGGCGCTGCTCTGGCCAGACGCCGCGCCGCCGTATGCGGAGCACACGGTGGTCGATCAGGCCGTGAAAGCGGTGAAGGAGAAGTCGAGCAGCGGCTTCGTGAATGCCGTGTTGCGCCGGTTCCTGCGGGAGCGCGACGGGTTGGTGGCGGGGTTGGCCGGCGATCTGGTCGCGGTTCACAACCATCCGGCCTGGTGGATCGCCCAACTGCGCCGCGACTGGCCGGACGAGTGGGAAGCGCTGCTCGCCGCCAACAACGAACATCCGCCGATGACACTGAGGCCGCGCGTTAGCGCTGACGCCTACGTTCAGCGGCTTCAGGACGAAGCGGGCATTGCCGCGCACGTCGTCAGCCAGGGCGGCCACCAAGCCGTGGCGCTCGATCGCGCCGTGCCCGTCGACAAGCTCCCCGGCTTTGCCCAAGGCGAAGTCTCCGTGCAGGACCTGGCCGCGCAGTTGGCCGCGCCGCTGCTGCTGAACCACGGCGACCCGCTGCCCCAAGGCGCCCGCGTGCTCGACGCCTGCTCCGCCCCCGGCGGCAAGACCGCGCACCTGCTGGAGCTGCGCCCCGACCTTGACCTGATTGCCCTCGACAGCGACGCCACTCGCCTCGTGCGTGTGAGCGAGAACCTCGCCCGGCTGCATCTCCAGGCCGAAACGAAAGCCGCCGATGCCCGCGACGTGAAGGCCTGGCACGACGGCCGCCCCTTCGACGCCATCCTGCTCGACGCGCCGTGCAGCGCTTCCGGCATCGTCCGCCGCCACCCGGACGCCCGCTGGCTGCGCCGTGCCGAAGACATCCCGCGCCTGGCCGAGATCCAGGCCGGCCTGCTCGACGCGCTCTGGCCCTTGCTCAAAGCTGGCGGGCGTGTGGTGTACGCCACCTGCTCGGTCTTCAAGGAGGAAGGCGCGCACCAGATCGACGCATTTTTGCAACGGCACGGCGACGCGCAGGCCCAGGACGTGGCCGGCATCACGGGGCATCTGCTGCCCCTGGCCGACAATGGTCCGGCAGCCGCCGAAAGTGCAAGTGCCCCAACCGGCCCCTCGGTCCTCGACGGCTTCTATTACGCCCTGCTGGTCAAGAGCCGTTGAACTTTTTCCGTCCGTCCCTCGCCGCCTTTCGCACGCGCAGCCTCCAGGTCCTCCTGTTCGCCGCGCTGCTGGCCGTGGCGGCGCTGCTGGCGCGGGCCGAGGGCGTGGAGCTGCAACAGCTCAGCACACAGCGCGCCGAAGACGGCGGCCTGAACCTCAGTTACAGCACCCGCTTCGAGCTGCCGCATTCAGCGGACGAGGCGCTGCTCAAGGGCGTGCCGATCTACTTCACCGTGGAAGCGCAGGTCTTCCGCAACCGCTGGTACTGGCGCGACGCGCGGATGAACAAGGTCTCGCGCACCTGGCGCCTGGCTTGGCAGCCGCTGACGCGGCAGTACAAGGTCTCCAACGGCGGCCTGAACCAGAGCTACAACAGCCTGGCCGAAGCGCTGGGCGTGATCCGCGACACCGCCGGCTGGCGCGTGGCCGACCCCAAGGAGCTGGAAGATAGCGGCAGTTACTATCTGGAGTTCAGCTTCCGGCTCGACACCAGCCAGCTGCCCCGGCCCATGCAGATCGGCCTGGGCGCGCCCCAGGGCTGGGGCCTGTCCATCGAGCGCACCGTGCAGCTGAGCCCCGACTTCAGCATCCGCGCTGCCAACTGATCCTTTGACTCTCCTTCCATGACGCGAGCGACCAGATGGGCCTGGGTCATCTCCCTGGTGACCATGACGGGCATCAGCGGCGTGCTGGCCTTCCTGCTCAGCATCGGCGCCACGGGCGGCCGCGGCTTCTTCGAGCGTCACTACGTCTGGCTGTTCTGGCTCAACGCGCTGGTGGCCACGCTGCTGGTGACGGTGATCGTGGTCTCGGCCGCGCGGCTGTTCTGGCGCGTGCGCCACGGCGAGTTCGGCAGCCGGCTGCTGCTCAAGCTGGCGGGCATCTTCGCGCTCGTGGGCGTGGTGCCGGGCGTGCTGATCTACACCGTCTCCTACCAGTTCGTGAACCGCTCGATCGAGAGCTGGTTCGACGTGCGCCTGGCCAGCGCGCTGGAAGCCGGCCTGAACCTGGGCCGCAGCACGCTGGACAGCATGGTCAGCGACCTGGCGCAGAAGACGCATGACGCCGCCGGCCGCATGGGCGAGGCGGCTGCGGTCAACACGCCGCAGTTGATGACGCTGGAACGGCTGCGCGAGCAGTTCGGCGCGCGCACCGTGGCGCTGGTCGGCTCGGGCGGGCAGATCATCCTGGCCAGCGGCGGCGACATCCGCTCGCTCACGCCGGACCGGCCGAGCATGGAGCTGCTGCGCAAGGCTCGCTCCAACGGTTCCGCCAGCGAACTCGAAGGCCTGGAGGACGACGCGCAAGCCGTGCAAGGCCAGGCCCGCATCCGCGCGCTGGCGCGGATTCCCGGCAGCGTGGACCTGATATTGGGTCTCGCCGGCTCCAGCGGCGGAGAGCGTTACCTGATGGTGGTGCAGCGCATCCCGCCCGGCGTGCTCTCCAACGCGCTGGCCGTGCAGAACGCCAGCAGCGAGTACCAGCAGCGTGCGCTGGAGCGCGACGGCTTGCGGCGCATGTACCTCGGCACGCTCACGCTTGTGCTCGTGCTGGCCGTGTTCGCCGCGCTGCTGCTGGCCGTGATGCTGGGCAACCAGCTCGCGCGCCCGCTGCTGCTGCTGGCCGACGGCGTGCGCCAGGTGGCGCAGGGCGACCTCTCGGTGAAGGCGGCGCTCGGCGCGCGGGACGAGCTCTCGGGTCTGACGCGGTCGTTTGCCAACATGACCCAGCAGCTGGCCGACGCGCGCGGCATGGTCGAGCAGAGCGTCTCGCAGCTCGAAAGCGCGCGCACGCACTTGCAGACCATCCTCGACAACCTGACCGCCGGCGTGCTCGTGTTCGAGGCCGACGGCCGCATCTCCACCGCCAACCCCGGCGCCGCCGTGATCCTCGGCCTGGGCGAGCTGCGCGGCCAGCGCCTGACCAACGTGCCGGGCCTGCACGAGTTCGCCGAGACGGTGAACCAGCGCTTCGAGCACCACGAGGCCGAAGCCGCCGTGGACAACAGCGACCACTGGCAGGACACCTTCGAGGTGCGCCTGCAAGCCGGCGACGACCCGCTCACGCTGCTCGTGCGCGGCGCCTCGCTGCCGCAGCGCGCGCGCCTGCTCGTGTTCGACGACATCTCCGACATCGTCTCCGCCCAGCGCTCGGCCGCCTGGAGCGAGGTGGCGCGCCGCCTGGCTCACGAGATCAAGAACCCGCTCACGCCGATCCAGCTCTCCGCCGAGCGCTTGCAGCACAAGCTCGAAGCCAAGCTCGAAGGCGCCGATCAGTCGATGTTGACGCGCGCGGTCGGCACCATCGTCAACCAGGTGCAGGCGATGAAGCAGCTGGTCAACGAGTTCCGCGACTACGCCCGCCTGCCGTCCGCCAAGCTCAACCCGCTCGACCTGAACGCCCTCGTGGCCGAGGTGCTGAGCCTGTACGCCGAGGCGCAGGAAAGCGGCCGCCTGCGGGCCTCGCTCGACCATGACGCCCACCGCATCGTCGGCGACGCCAGCCAGCTGCGCCAGGTGATCCACAACCTCGTGCAGAACGCGCTCGACGCCGTCCAGGAGCGCCCGGACGGCCACGTCGAGCTGGCCATCCAGCAGAGCTGGACGCCCGACGGCCAGCCGCGCTCGGTGCGCCTGGTCATCACCGACAACGGCCCCGGCTTTGCCGAGAAGGTGCTCAAACGCGCCTTCGAGCCGTACGTGACAACCAAGAGCAAGGGAACGGGTCTGGGTCTGGCCGTGGTGAAGAAAATCGCCGACGAACACGGCGCCCGCATCCGTCTGGCCAATCTCCATGGGCCCGAAACCCCGACTTCTGAGGGCAGCCCCTCAGTGACGGGCGCCCAAGTTTCGATATCATTTTCAAAACTCGCGACCGCTGCCGATGCGGGTCACACACGTTCGAGCCCGCTAGAGAGCTAGAGATTTAGGGATCCATGGCCACCATTCTTGTCGTCGATGACGAACTGGGCATTCGTGCCCTGCTGTCCGAAATCCTCAGTGATGAGGGGCACGCCGTAGAGCTCGCCGAAAACGCCGCCCAGGCCCGCGCCATGCGCGAACGCCTGCGGCCCGATCTGGTGCTGCTCGACATCTGGATGCCCGATGTCGACGGCATCACGCTCCTGAAGGAGTGGGGCGGCCAAGGTTTGCTGAACATGCCCGTCATCATGATGAGCGGCCACGGCACGATTGACACGGCGGTCGAGGCCACCAAGTTCGGCGCCATCGCCTTCCTGGAAAAGCCCATCACGCTGCAAAAGCTGCTGCGCGCCGTCGAGCAGGCCCTGGTCAAGACCGTCGCCCCGCGCCCCGCGCCTGTCGTCGGCCTGCAGAGTTATGCCCGCAGCAGCAACGAGATGCCCACGTACGTCGCTCCGACCCTCGGCGTTGTTCAGCCCGTTGCCATGCCGGTGTCCGCCGGCCTCTCCTCCGAGCAGAGCTTCGAGCTGGACCGCCCGCTGCGTGAAGCGCGCGACGCCTTCGAGAAGAGCTACTTCGAATTCCACCTCGCCAAGGAAAACGGCTCGATGACCCGCGTGGCCGAGAAGACCGGCCTGGAGCGCACCCACCTCTACCGCAAGCTCAAGCAACTGGGCGTGGACCTGAGCCGGAACAAGCGCGGCAACGGCGTTTGAGTGTTTCAGCCCCGCTCAGGCTTGAGTAGGGGCCGAAAGCTATGCTATAGTCGCGGTCTTCGCTTTTCGGAGCGGAGTCTAAAAGATGGCCTGGTAGCTCAGTTGGTAGAGCAGCGGATTGAAAATCCGCGTGTCGGTGGTTCGATTCCGCCCCAGGCCACCACCCCCTTCTTCTCGGACGATCCCGAGAGATCCCAAGAAAGCTCAAAAGCCCTTGCACATCATGGGCTTAGCCTGGAAAAGGCAGCTCAGGAGATCTCAAGCGATCCAAACAAGTCCCGTCGTTGCGCGTACCGCTTGGTGTACCTCAGACTGCCTTTCAACCGCAGTCAAGTTTTGGGTACAAGCATGGGGCAACTCACCGAGCTTCAGATCAAGGCGGCGCAGCCGCGCGACAAAGAATACCTACTCGCCGACGGCGACGGCCTTTACCTTCGGGTGCGTAGCACCTCGAAAAGCTGGGTCTATCGCTACAAGCGGTATGGCAAAGAGGTCAAGCTGAGCCTGGGGCAATACCCTGTGGTCTCGCTGGCCGGGGCACGCAAGAAGTGCCGCGCGGAGGCGGACCGGCGCGTCGGCGGCGTTGATCCGAGGCAGGCCCGCCGCGAGGCCGACGAGCGGGAGCGCGTCGCTCACCTCAACACCTTCGAGCTGCTGGCGCGCGCTTGGCTCGCGCAGGCTCAAAAAGACCGGCAGTGGTCTATCGGCTATGCGGGGAAGGTCCGCCGACATCTCGAGATCCACATCTTTCCGTGGATCGGCCGGCATGAAATCGCCACGATCGCGCCGACTGAACTCGTGCGCTGCCTGCACCGCATTAAAGAGCGAGGTCACTTAGAGACCGCCCAGCGCGTGCGGGAGGCTGTCCTGCACGTCTACCAGTACGCCGTCGACGTTGGCGCGTTGCAGCCCTCCCAGAACTTCGTCAATAGCCGCACAGGCGGCCTGCCGTCTCCGCGATCGCGCCACTACGCGGCGATCACCGACCCGGAGCAGCTCGGGCAGCTGCTGCGTGATATCTCGGCGTACAAGGGCAATGTTGTCACCCGCGCTGCGTTAAAGCTTTCGCCGATCCTGTTTCAGCGGCCAGGGCAGCTTCGGCTGGCGCATTGGGAAGATATTGACTTCGAGCAGAACCTTTGGCGATGCCCACCCGAGAAGATGAAGCTGCGGGAATGGCAAAAGCGAGACGTTCGCACTCCTGCGCACCTCGTGCCGTTGCCGACACAGGCGATCGATATCCTCTGCGACCTCCAGCCGCTCACGGGGCCAACGGGCCCGATCTTCAAAAGCATGGCCAAGCGCTCGGAGGCTACGCGCTACATGAGCGACAACACCATCAACGCGGCGTTGCGGACGCTCGGCTACGACACCCGGGAACAGATCACCGGGCACGGATTCAGGGCGACAGCGCGAACATTGATTCGCGAATTGCTGGGGTGGGATAGGGAGGTGATCGAACGGCACCTCGCTCACGTTTCTGATGAAGAGCTGGGTGGGAGCTATGACAGAGCCACCCATCTCGGCGAGCGCAGGAAGATGGTTCAGGCCTGGGCGGATCTGCTCGACGATCTAGTCGTCGGGAAGGAAATCCAGCCGTCGGCAGGTCAAATGCGTTCTGGAAGCTCAAACCGCGCAAGGCGATAGAGCTTGGGGTAGCTTGGGTGGGCGGATTCACCCATCTCTATGGGTTCACTGCGCCGTGAAATTGGCAGATCTGCTGATGGGCCTTGGCGCGCGACGTCCTTGTCGTGGCTGTGAATCCCTTGGATGCCTACATAGGCTGACGACGCGCGCGGCACCCGGACTCGTACATTGACACCCGCTTTGACGCCTAGATTCCAGCTCACAAGGAAGCTTCGTGCTCGTCGGGCTTGGTCATTGCCGATTCGACGAGGGCGACCAAATGTGATGCCTTGCTCCGTAATGGCCTCGCCAGCTTTATCAAGGTGTTCAGAGTCGGCTGCCGTTCGCCGCGCTCCAGCATGCTGATGTAGTTTCTCTCCAACCCTGCCTCGAAGCCCAACTGCTCCTGCGTCAGTCCGGCCTTTTTGCGCAGGCCGCGCAGGATCCGTCCAAAAGTGATGGCAAGGTCCAATGAGATCTCCAACTATGGTTGGAGAAATTTGGCCGGTTTGATATCATTTTGTCCTCCAACCATAGTTGGAATTGACGCGCTAGGGTCGAGCCGCGCCACTGTGAAGGAGCGATGAATGGCAAGAGTAAACAAACCTCTAGGCAAATCACTGGAGCGCCCTCTCTGCCGCCGATACGCGTTGGTGCTCGTGAGTCCGTTCAACGTCGACATCGCGACGTGGGACGTGACGAATCAGCAGCGTTGGAGATGGGCGCTCGGCATGCTTGCCGACGGCGAGTGCGAGGCGTTGGGCGCGTGGCCCGCCACTGCTACCCAAGACTTTCTTCTGCGTGAATGCCTTCGCGAAAGAGGTGTCGAGCGCATCGATGGACTGCTGGGCGACGAGCCCCTTGCTCGCAGGATGGGGGTACCGGTTGCCGTGCAGCCGATGAAGGGCGCTGGCGTCGTTGCGAGGGCTAGGGCTTCGCAACTGCATGCCAAGATCGAGCGCGCCGTTTCGCGCGCAACCCCTTTCTCTGGCTTCCATTCGGTCTGCGCGTGCGTCGGCAGGATCCTGGAGCAGGCCGAGCTTGCCGAGCTGGCGCGGCAACGCCGCAGTCTGAGGGCGCAGTGGCGAGCAAGAGGGCTCCAAACACCCGCTCCCGCCACCCGGCTATAGAAGGCTGGCTGGAAATGGCTTCACGCGATGGAACGCGATGGGCTGAAGTCTTTGCGCGCGTCCGCTCTGCGCTGATGCGGCGGGGGCGCACGTCCCACGAGGCCGAAGACATCTTGCAGGAATCATGGATCAAGATGGCGTGCTACGAACGTGAGCACCCGGTCAAGGAACCGGCTGCTTTCCTCATGCGTACGGCGCTGAACCTGTCCATCGACGCGCACCGCATGACCGTCAGTCACGGCGAGGAGGTTGCCGTGGAAGACGTCGTGCTGATCGATGTGGCGCCATCGATCGATGACGTGGTGCTTGCGAGGGAACGCATGGCGCGCCTGACCATTGGCCTGCGCCGCCTGAGCCCAAAGACCCGCGACATCTTCCTGTCGTACCGATTGGAAGGTCTGACCTACCAAGAGATTGCAGCACGCCACGGTCTGAGTGTTTCTTCGGTCGAGAAGCACGTTGCACGAGCCATGTTGCAACTCGCAGCCTGGATGGCGGACTGGTAGGAATCGCGCGCTGAGAGGTCTGCGCCGAGCGGTTGCGACATCACTCCAGGGAGATCTTTCGGGATCTGTTGCCCGGCGAACACGAAGAATTGTGAACTTCGCGATGGCGATCAGGACGCCTTGGGATGCAGATGGGCGGGCCGGGATCAGCCTGGACGAGAAGGCGACGTGAACTTGCTTCTGCAGCCCCTTTCGCATCCGACGCTGCTAGAGCACGATGACTTCATGCGCCTCACTGACCCGCGCCCGCTGGCTACGCAGATGCCTCTGGAAGGCATGACCGCGGGCGCCGGCTCGCCCATGCCCGCGACAAAGACGCCGGGGCGCTGTAGCCCTCGCGAGCGCGTCAGCGTTGATCTGCGCGGCTTGGCGCCACAACTCAAATCCTATGCAGCCGCTCACAAGAGAACGCCGGCAGCGGCGATCCGTCTTGTGCTGGTTCAGGCACTCGCTCAGTCGCTGGAATCTAAAGCGGCCGACGACTGCCATGATGCGAACGGTGCGGAGGTGTCTGCGAAGACTACGACAGCCGGAGCGATCAAGGACAAACCGGCCAAGGTCACGCTGCGCATGCCCGCGGACCTGGCGGCATGCTTGGCACGACGCGCCCGTGCGTCGGAAATGTCGCAAGGCGCCTTCGTCAGCGCGCTGCTGGACGGCGATCATCCGGCGCCACCTCCTGCGAGTCACGATGCCGCCATCCAGGCGCTGACGAAATCGACCGATCATCTCGCCGTGCTGAGCGCGGATCTGAACGGCTTCCTGCGTTCGGTTGGACAGCTTCCCCATGCCGAGCTTCAGCGCTACCGTGCAAGCCTTGTCTCGGTCGTCGAAGACGTGCGCCAGCATCTTGCGCAAGCCTCAACGCTGATCGCAGCACTACGTGCCGCAAGACGAGGTCGGCGATGACCGGGCCAAGCGTTGACGGTGTGCTGGTCACATGGGGCGAGCGTCTGTTCTATCCGGGCAACCGCATCGTCAGGGCGACGCCCTTGCCCCGGCTCGACACAATGCTGCGACGCAAGGCTACCGTCATCCGAAGCCGAATCGAGGCCGTTGTGCGCAGAGCGCCTCAGGTGATGGTCAAGGTGACGGGAGGCGGCCGGGGCATGGGTGCCATCGCGGCGCACTTCAGGTACATCAGCAAGAACGGACGGCTGGTGGTTGAAGACGAGCGAGGTGTTCAACGCAGCGGCAAGGATGCGCTTCACGATCTGATCGACCAGTGGCGCTATGGCGGAACTTTGATCGATGAGGTCAGTAGCCGGCGAGAGGCCTTCAACATCATGTTGTCGATGCCGGCGGGGACGGACGCAGATCTGTTGAAGAGGGCCGTGCGTGAGTTCGCACAGACCGAGCTCTTTGGACACCGCTACGCCATGGTCCTGCACGAGCACCAGGCCAACCCCCACGTGCACCTCAGCGTTCGCGCCGAATCATCGACTGGCAAGCGATTGAATCCTCGCAAGGCCGACCTCCATCGTTGGCGGGAGACCTTCGCGGAAAAGCTGCGGGACTGGGGCATCAATGCCGAGGCCACGAGGCAACCGACACGTGGCGTGACGCGCAACTACGAAGCGCTGTGGCGTCAGAAGGCGCGGGAGGAAGGTCGCCTGCGGCAATTTCCGCCTACGAGAAAAACTGGATCGAAGCAGGCCGACAGCCGTTTAAGGGCGGCCGTGAGTTGGGCGCACATTCTGAAGGCATTGGCTGCGTCGGAATCTCTGGATGATCGCAAACTCGCTGAGCACGTCGCGCAGTTTGTGCAAGAAATGCCAGCTGTGCGCGAGCTTCTGCGCCAGCGGCAAATCCAGCGCCAGCCTGAGCGTCAACCACAGCAGCAGCAACCACCTCGTGACCGGCAGGTTGGTAAGGCAGAGCCAAGCATCAGTCGATGAGGGCGAAGGGCGGGACTGCAGCGGTTGCAGCCGCTGGCTGCAAGCGCGCGAATGTCCGCAACTCAACAACAAGCTGCCATTCGGACCTGACCGGCCATGTCGGTCTGACTTATTCCTGCAAGCCTCTGCCAAAGTCGCCCTGGCTTGCGGAAGTTATTTGGTTTCTGTATGATGAACATCATGCGGAAATCAACGATGAATGCCAGAGCCGCTGCAAAAGACGCCACGCACGAGCGCATCGTGTCCGTGGCCGCCCGAGCCATTCGTCGAAGTGGTTACGACGGCACCGGCGTCGCCGACATCATGAAGGAAGCCGGCCTGACGCATGGCGCCTTCTATTCGCACTTCGCCTCACGTGAGGCCATGTTGGCCGAAGCGGCAACTAAGGCCTGCGCGGAGTCCGCAGCTGCGGCGGCTGATGTCGTGGCCAAGCAGCCCCCCGGCACCGCCATGGCCGCCATGCTGGACGCTTACCTCTCCAAAGCGCATGCCGAGAATGTCGAGCAGGGATGCCCCCTGGCAGCCCTTGGCTCAGAAACCTCGCGCCAGGCGCCCGAGCTGCGTCGCGTGGCGACCCGCCACATCAAGGAAATGATTGACCTTGTCGCCCGGCAGTCTCCCGACTGGGGGCAGCCCGGCGCCCATGAACGAGCGCTCGTGACGCTGTCCACGATGGTCGGGGCCCTGCTTCTGGCGCGGGCCGTCGACGACCCTGGGTTGTCGGACGGCCTGCGAGGAGCTGCGCTCAAGCACCTGTCGGCCCCCACTCAATAAACCCACGAATGGACATGGCCATTTCGCTCGAATTTACACATGATGATCATCATGTGTATTTGGTTTGAAGCCTCTGCCTGAAGCCTTTGCTTAAAGCCGAGCTTCCAAACCGCAACCCTGACGGAGAGTTTCATGAACCTGAAGAATCGCAAGATCGCCCTCGTGACCGGCGCCTCGTCCGGCATCGGCCAAGCCACCGCGGAGCTGCTTGCCAAGGCGGGCTACCAGGTCTACGGCACGAGCCGACGGGGCGCCGACGCGAGCGGAGGTGTTTTCGAGATGCTGCCGCTCGATGTGACCAGCGATGCATCCGTTGACGCGGCGGTCCGGCGGCTGATGCAGCTGGAAGGCCGCATCGACCTGCTGGTCAACAACGCCGGCTTCGGGGTTGCGCCGGCCGGTGCCGAGGAAAGCTCGATGGAGCAGGTACGGGCTATCTTCGACACCAACTTCTTCGGACTCATCCGGATGACGCGAGCGGTGTTGCCGCACATGCGCCAGCAGGGTTCGGGCCGCATCATCAACATCGGCTCGGTGCTGGGCTTCCTGCCCATGCCCTACGGCGCCCTCTACGCTGCGACCAAGCATGCCATCGAAGGCTATTCCGAATCGCTCGATCATGAACTGCGCACGCGAGGCATCCGGGTCTCGGTCATTGAGCCGGCCTACACGAAGACGCCGTTCGACGCGAACCTCATGGAGCCCGACGCCAAGCTGGATGAGTACCGTGAGATCCGAACCGCCGTGAACCAGCGCGTGAAGGAAGTAATGGCGACCGCAGACCTGCCCGACGTCGTGGCCGAGGTGGTGCTGAAAGCAGCCAATGCGGCCCAGCCCAAGCTCCGCTATACGGCAGGCGGGCTCGCGAACCGCCTGCGGCTGCTGCGCAAATATGCGCCGGCCGGTCTGATGGACGCCGGCATTCGCAAGGACCTGAGGCTCGACGCCGCACACGGAGTGAAAACATCATGAAGGCCTTTGTCGCCGATCGCTATGAAAAGAAGCGCGCCTTGCGCCTGGCAGACGTGCCGATGCCTGAGCTGCGCGACGACGAAGTCCTGGTCGAGGTCCATGCTGCCGGTGTGAACCAGCTCGACTTCAAGCTCAGGGATGGCGAGTTCAAGCTCATCCTGCCCTATCGCCTGCCCCTCGTCCTGGGCCATGATGTGGCGGGCGTCGTCGTCAAGGCCGGGCCGCGGGTACGCAAGTTCAAGTTGGGCGATGAGGTTTACGCGCGAGTCGACGACTTCCGGATCGGCAGCTTCGCCGAATTCGTCCCGGTCAAAGAGTCGTCGCTGGCGCTCAAGCCCCGAGGACTCACAATGGAAGAGGCCGCCTCCATCCCGCTAGTCGGCCTGACGGCCTGGCAGGCGCTTGTTGAGAGGGCGCAACTGAAGCGAGGACAGAAGGTCTTCATCCAGGCCGGCTCCGGCGGCGTGGGAACCTTCGCCATCCAGCTGGCCAAGCACCTGGGCGCGAGCGTCGCCACCACAACCAGCACGGCCAATGTGACGCTCGTGAAGAGCCTGGGCGCCGATGTGGTCGTCGACTACAAGACCCAGGACTTTGAAGAGGTCCTGCGCGGCTACGACCTGGTGCTGAACAGCCAGGATGGCAAGACGCTGGACAAGTCGCTGCGGGTGCTCAAGCGCGGCGGCAAGCTGATCTCCATCTCCGGGCCGCCTGACCCCGCGTTCGGTGAGCAGATCGGCGCACCGGGGTTCGTGAGACTGGTCATGCGCCTTCTGAGCGCAGGCGTCAGGCGAAAAGCTCGCAGTGGCGGTCTGGGCTATGCCTTCCTTTTCATGAAGGCGAACGGCGCCCAGTTGCACGAGATTGCCAGTCTCATCGAAGAAGGCGCGGTCCGCCCCGTCATCGACAAGGTATTCCCGTTCGAATCCACCAATGAAGCCCTGGACTATGTCGAGTCTGGGCGCGCGAAGGGCAAGGTCGTCATCAAGGTCAAGTGATTGCGAGCCCTGTGGGCCAGCAAAGGACAGCGGGCTGTAGCGAGCGCTGGCTTCCTTTATGGCTGCAATGGCTCGGCAGCACGAGCTGGTGCGACGACCAGGCCGTTTTTGTTCAAGACTGTCCTGTCAGCGCGCCACGTCGAACACCTTGTCCCGGATGCACAGTCGTCATACGTGCCGTTACCAGCGAATGACCCGTGACGGTGGCAACAGCCACTCGGGTCGTTGACGCGAGTGACTGAGTTCAGCCTTAGGCCGCCGGCGCCCACATCAGCGCCGCCGCTTGGCAGCGTACATTCAGTATTCCCGATTGGCCGCCGCTGAGAGCTTCGCCTGCGGTCCCAAGTTGAAGCGTCTATTAGGCGCGATCCGAGGACTCTCCGCTTTGGAGCTTGAGGTACATGCGCCGCATCGCGTAGAGAAACGTCACCTGATAAAACGCGAGCATCCAAGCCGTCCCGGCCGCAGTGCGCCCTTCAACACCACCGGTATGCGAGGCGACGTAGGCGGTACCCACAACGAGAGTGAGCGCAACGCAAGAAAATCGCAGCCACGTGCCAACGGCAGCACCAGACCATCGAACCGGGTCATTGAACAGATTGCTCATAGAGAGCTCCTGAAAAGTGCGAGCCATCGATGGCGGCTCCTGCCCACCATTTCAGTACGCGCGCCGCGGCATAGGCTTGTGGATTGCCAAAGTGCGAATTTCGGCTGTCGACCCGGTGCTGCCCGCGATGGCCTTAAACCAGCCGCCCGAGAGCGGTCGGCCGACCCAACAGACGATCAATTGGTCTTTCTCGCGGCGGACTATGCCGGTTACATCATCAACTATGCGAACGCAGACCTCGTAGCGATGTGGACTGCGCTGAGGGAGCGGCCCCGCGAGTTCATCAAATGCGCGCAAAGCTTCTTTGTCGAGACACCCCGTAGTCCAGAGGACTACGGGCGGGTGCGAACGGAGTTCAATGGCGCCTCGGACAGGTTTGAGCGCGGAGCACGGCTGCCGTAACGGGCAACTGCCGGTCATCGGATCCGAGTATGGACCTAGACCGTCATCGGTCTGAGGCCCTTTGCATTGTCCGTTCTCCTTGTGAATCAGCGGCCGCGCTTGCGGCGCATCGCCCATCCCGCGCCACCGATGCCGGCGATCACCATCGTCCAGCTCGAAGGCTCCGGCACCTCGTTCCCGGGCCCTTCGGTCGGCGATGTCGTGATGGGGTCATAGGTGTCGTTGAACGCCCAGTTCACGATGTCCTGTTCACTCCAGTCCGCACCGGTGCTGGCTGTGAACCCGACGTAGACCGGATTGGTGCCGAACAGGCTCGCCAGATCTACGCCATAGCTGAGACCGGCCTGGTCGGGGCGCAGGCCATCGGTGGACCAGCGCACCTGCAGCAGGCTGGTGCTGCTGTCGTAATCGACGAAGGCGGTGATGTCCTGGCCACCGTTGAGCTCCAGCGTGGGAGACACGATCGAGTAGGCCATATGGTTGTTGTAGTCGCCGTTCAACATGATCGCCACGTGATCATTGCCGTTGAGGGCGCCGCTTCCGGGCAGGCGCGGGTCCGTGCTGTTGCTGTAGGTATCGAACTCGACCTCGAGGCTCGGTGTGATGCCGCCATAGCCCATGGCACCGCCGAGACCGCCGACGTTGTTGGAGAGCGGCTGGATCACAAAGGCGATGCCGTCGGCTCCGATTTCGCCGTACTGATTGACGTTGTTGTTGCCGATGTTGAAGGTGAAGCGGGTGCTGAAGCTGTATTGATCAGCGAGCGTGATGGCCTGCGTGCTGAACACGGAGCCGCCGGTGTTGCCCTGTGGCGGTGTCAGTCGCATCACGTCGCGCCCGCCGAGATTGACCGAGGCGGCTGCCCCGTTGATCTGGAGCCCCGCCGTATTCGAAAAGCTCGCGTACGAGAACGACTGCGCCTGGGCGGACGCCGCCATCAACCCGCCCAACCCCAAAAAGCACCCTCTGAGAATCTTCATGACAGCTCCTTTGCATTAGCCAAGACAAGGAAAATCCCACCGGCCGGCGCAATACCAGCCTTGCCCCTACAGATGCGCAATCGCTCGTGACTTCGGACAGGCCCCTCTAGACTTTCTGATGAGGGGAAACCCGAAGCTTGCTGGGCGACTGTGAACAATCCCGTCGCGTCGGGCTGCAGTTCGGCACGCGCCCGTGCCAAACTCGTATTCATGCAGCCCGAATCAGTTACAGAACTGCTGATCCGTGCCGGCGCAGGCGACGCCTCCGCGCTGCAAGGCGCGTATGCCGCGATGTACCAGGAGCTGAAAAAGGTGGCGCGGCGCCAGATGCGCAACCGTCCCGGGCCGATGGAAACCACGGTGCTGGTCCACGAGACCTACCTCAAGCTCACCGGCGGCAAGGTCCCGCCGCTGAACGACCGCAATCACCTGCTCGCCCTCGCGGCCACCGCCATGCGCGAAGTGCTGGTGGACCACGCCCGCCACATGCAGGCGCAAAAGCGCGGCGGCGGCCAGGCGCACATGACGCTGACCGATGACATCGCTGCGGCGCCGGGCATGGATCTGGCCGATCTGCTGGCCGTGGATCAGAGGCTGAAGAGCTTGGAGAAATTCGACTCGCGCGCTGCCATGGTGGTGGAACTGCTCTGCTTCGGCGGCTACGACGTTGCCGAGATCGCCGAGATCCTGCAGGTGGCCGACTACACCGTGCGTCGCGATTGGCGCAAGGCGCGCGCGTTTCTTGCAGCGGGGCTGTCGACGTGACTCAGACAGAACAAGATCAGCAGCGCCACCGGCGCGCTTTCGCCATCTTCGACGAGTTGGTCGAACTGCCCGAGGCGGAGCGAGCGGCGCGTCTTGAGGTGCTGTGCGCCGGCGATGCGCAGCTGCGCGCCTCGCTCGAAGCCATGCTCGCGGCTGACGACGAGGCCGGTGAGCCGCTGCTGCGGATCGCTGCTCGCGCCAGCGATTCCTTGCGCGCCGAAGCTGCGCAGGAAGAAGGCATCGTCGGCCGGCAGATTGGCGCCTGGCGCATAACCGCGATGGTGGGCCATGGCGGCATGGGTGCGGTGTACGAAGTGCAGCGTGCGGACGCCGCCTACGTGCAGCGCGCGGCCCTGAAACTGATCCGCGCTGCCTCCGATTCACCGACCGCACGCTCGCGCTTCCTGCGCGAGCGCCAGACCCTGGCGCGCTTGCAGCACCCGAACATCGCCACGCTGCTGGACGGCGGCATCTCGTCGGAGGGCGCGCCGTATTTCGTGATGGAGTACATCGACGGCCAGCCCATCATCCGCTGGTGTGATGAGCGCGGCCTCGGCCTGCGCCAACGCGTCGAGCTGTTCGCGCAGGTGCTGGAGGCCGTCGCCTACGCGCATCGCCACCTCGTCGTGCATCGCGACCTCAAGCCCTCCAACCTGCTGGTCGATCGCGAAGGCCATGTGAAGCTGCTCGACTTCGGCATCGCCAAGCAGCTCCAGGGCGGCGATCTCACGCAGACGGGCGACAGTGCGCTGACTTTTGAGTACGCCTCACCCGAGCAGCTGCAGCAGGCGCCGATCACCACCGCCACAGACATCTGGCAGCTCGGCGTCGTGCTGCACCGCCTGCTCAGTGGTTCGCACCCCTTCGGCATCAAGCAGGAAACCCCGCTGCCCAAGCAACTCCAGCAGCTGGAGAGCGCCGCGGAGCCGCTGACGAGGGCGGCGGCGCATGCGAGCGTTGCGGAGGCCGCGAGTCGCGGCGCATCGAGCCCGCAGGCCTTGTCTGCGTCGATGCGCGGTGGCCTGGCCGCAATCGTGTCGACCTGCCTGCAGCGTGAGCCTGAGGCGCGCTACGCCAGCGTCTACGCGCTCGCTGCGGACCTGCGGCGTTGGCTCGATGGTCGGCCGGTCGCTGCCGCGCCGCTCAGCCGCCGCGAGCGCACGTGGCTCTGGCTCAAGCGCAACCGGCTGCTGGCGGTCAGCACTGCGGCCGTGGCGGCGGCGCTGATCGCGGGCACGAGTGTGTCGCTGTGGCAGGCCCGCGAGGCGCAGCTGCAGGCCCGGCTCGCTGAGCAGCAAAGCGCGAACGCTCGCGCCGCGATGCAGTTCCTCGTCGACACGCTGGCCGCCGCCGCGCCGGAGCAATCGCTTAACACCGAAGTGAAGGTGCGCACCTTGCTGGACAAGGCAAGCGCGCAGCTGAAGGATGCGACCATGGATCGCGCCGTGCGGCAGGCCGTGGAGCGCCAGCTCGGACGCCTCTACTACTCCCTCGGCGAATCGAAGATCGCGTCGGAGTTCTTTGCCGAAGGCCTGCGCGGGTTGGAGCCGCAGCAGCGCGAAGAGGCGTTAGCCCTGGCTGACGACCTTTCAGCGCAGACCAATGTGCTGATCGACTTGAACCAAAAGGCAGAGGCGTTGGCCGTGTCCCAGCGGGCTGCGGCACTGCGCATCCGTTTCGCTCCTGAGGATGTGTCGCAGCAACTCCGCGCACACAAGGATCTGGGCGTCGGCTACTACGGTAACGAAGAGCTCAAGAAGGCCGAGCAGCAATGGCAGCAGGCCATCGCGCTGTCGAAGACTATGGCGTCACCGCCGGTGGAAGAGGTGATCAACGTCCATGAGCTGCTCGGGTCTGTTCAGAACGAGCTGAGCCAACGTGCCAAGGCCCTGCAGACCTTCGATGACGGCATCGCCTTCACGGACCGCTTCGGCGTGCCGACAGCATCGCCGCTGCGCGTTTCGCTGCTGCGGCGCAAGGGCGAGACGCTGATCGCCAGCGGCCAGGCACCGGCGGCCGAACAGATCATCCGGGCCGCCATCGATCTGCAATCCCGCACCATCGGCGAGGGCGGTACGGAGGCGGGCGCCCTGTACAACGCGCTGGGCCTCGCACAGTTCGAGCAAGGCCATTTCGGCGATGCCGCCGCCACCTTCGCGCGCAGCAATGCCACTTTTGTGTCGTCGGCTCATGCGCCGGCGCAAGAGGTCGCTGCGCTGGCCAACGAAGCCGCCGTGAACGAGAGCGCCGGCGACTACGTGCGGGCCAAGCTGCTGTACGACCGCGCGATCGCGCAGCTCGATGCGGCGCACGTCGGCGCCACGGACATCGTCCGGCGCTCTGTCCTGCGCAACGCATCGCGCGTGCTCAGCATGACGGGCGAATTCGGCGCAGCGCGCGAGCTGCTGGAGCGCTTGCAGGATCAGGCGCGTCAGGCCGAAGGGGTGGACTCGCAGGAATACGCATGGGTGCTGTGGCAGCGCGTGGTGCTGGCGCGACGCATGCGAGACGCCGTGGGTGGCATGCGGCTGCTGGCGGAGGCACGCGAGCGCTGGTCCAAGCTCGTGCCGGCTGGGCATCCGATCTTTGCCCATGCCCAGGTGAACGAGGCCGTGTTCGCAGAGGTCCGCGGCGATCTGCAGTCGGCGGATCGCCTGCTGAGTGAGGCGGCCGCCCGTCTTGAAGCCGCCGCCAAACCCGTGGACGTTGCAGCCACGCGAGCGACGCTGGCGCGCATCCGCTTCAAGCGCGGCGATCATGCCGGCGCGCGACAACTGCTGGCGCAAGCCCTGCCGGTGCTGCGCGAATCCGTGCTGCCGACGCATGTCGGGCGCGGCGAAGCCGAGCAGCTCGCGCGCGCGCTGAAGTGATCTCGACTTCTTAGTCGCACGCCACAGCCCCTGCCGGCACAGCCCAGCGCGGCGGCCAGCGTCACCGGCAGCAGGAACAGACCGTGCTGGTTACACACAATTCTGGCTATTCTCAAAGCACTCAAAGCAGACCTTGGTGAGCTTCCACTCCTGGCCGTATTGAGACGGTCTCGGATCAATCTGGATAGTTGGTCCGCTTTTGGTCCGCCTCTGGGCCGGCTTTAGTCCGGCTTTGGGCCGGTTGCAGCCGTCAGCCAACGCCAGCGTGACGCTTGGACATCGATGGATCAAGCTCATAGCTGAATTCAAGGTGAATGCAGGATAGGCTTGATGCCAGCTTTGGGACGTCAGTCCGGCGCAGCCGCACTCGCACGACCTCATCACGTCGGCAAGAATCGTCCTTCTGCTCGCTGCGGCAGGCGCCACGGCAGCAATGGGCCGAACGGCCACCATCGGGGGGTCGGGCCGTCCTTCTTTCGTCAGGATGCTGCGATTGATCGCTTACATAGAAACGCCTCACACGCCGACGATGTGAAGCGCTGGCTTCATTCCACCCACTCGATCTTCGTTATCGCCAGCTTTCTTCCCGCATCAACAATCATTTCACGCCGCTCCGGCGCCGATGTCTTTCCATCTTCGATGAGCACCGCCGCATATGCTTGTCCATGGCCCACTTGGTAAGCCCGCTCGAAAACCGAGAAGAGGATGGACTTCCAGTCTCTGCTGTTACCCCAGCAGATAACCCGTCCGTCCACGAGTAGGCGTCCGTGGGGCTTGTCGAAAGACTTCCTGATTGAAGTCGCGTCGTCCGTTAGACCGGCCACCGCGAGCATCTTGTCTACATCAGCGCCCAATTTTCCGCGTGCATAGGGCTTGAGAAGCGCATCCTTGATGTAGACCCGCACTTTGCGCGGGTCCATGAAATGCGCGAGCGTGCCACCGATCTCTTTGTCCTTCGACCAATTCTCATACCAAGCCGCTCTATCGAGGTCTGAGAGTTTGGACCAACCCAACTGTGTGGCCTTTGCCCAAAGTTTTTCGCGAACGAGCAAACGGATCTCGGTCGGTACGGACGTGCTCATTGGACGCTTCCAGGCGAAGGGGGGAGCGGGAAATTGAACTCTGGTAGTTCGAGCTTGGCGTCTCCCTCGCGATTGAACAAGTCAGCTTGATCGAGAAGCCATTCGTACATGAAGTGCCCTGCACCTTGATCGGAGAATTGGACGATACGCTCCGCCAGGTTCAGCTTTTCGACATCGCCAGCGATAGACCGTTGCAGATCAATCACTTCAGATATGCGCCGGAGGTCGCTAACGAAATCGAGTACAACAACCTTGTCCTTGTTGCGAGCCAACCTCAGTCCGCGTCCGAGCTGCTGAACGAATATACGGCGGCTGTGAGTGACTCGCATGAATGCGAGCATGTCGACGTCCGGGACGTCGACGCCTTCATTGAATATGTCGACGGTCGTTACCGCGTTTATGGTGCCGCGGCGTAGCGCAGCCATCGCCTTCTCTCGTTCGCGAGGCTCCATCTCACCCGTGATGTAGGCGCTCTTGAAGCCATAAAGCTTGAGCATCGCCGAGAAAGTCTTTGCGTGCTCAACACCCGCGCAGAACACGATGAGGCTTCGTCGCGACTCCTTCTTGAACGTGTCGGCGATGACCCTCGCCGCTTCTTCGTCGCGAGTTGGAATCAGAAGTCGAGTGTTCAATTCTTTGATCGAATACTCGTGTTTGGATTGCTTTCTGACAAACTCCCAGTCGATGTTGTCAGCCAGCAGCCTGTAGTCGGCCTCGCAAAGGAATCCTCGCCGCAGGCCTTCATCGATTCCAATCTTCGCCACCGGCTGGCCGAGGACAGTATCGATGTCGAAACGGTCTCCGCGCCAAGGTGTTGCCGTCGCGCCGCCGACCATCGGCGGCGCCAACTCGTCAATCACCCGCCGGAAGCTCTCTGAGCCGATATGGTGTGCCTCATCTACCCAAACCAAACCGAAGCGTGGCAGGCTACCGAGCCGCGGAATGACACTCTGAACCGTCGCGAAAGTGATGCCATCCCAGAATGTTGGCTGCTCGCCGCCGATCAAGAGATGAGTGGGGATGGCCTTGGGCAACTGCTGCCAGAACTCACGCTGCAGTTGCTCGACCAGCTCCCGCTTGTCGGCGAGCACGAGAACGCGTCCCGAATCGATGACCTCGTCCCTTAGAAGTTGGGCGGTGGCCTCAGCCATGACAATCGTCTTGCCCAAGCCCGTCGCGAGCACGAGTTGCCCGCGACCAGTCTCACGAAGCGCTGCGGTCAACCGTTGCACGCAGTCGTCTTGGTAGTCGCGCAATTCGCGCCGGCTCCGCGGATAGTCCGGGCTACGCCGGACCATCTCCATCAAAGTCCCAGGGGGAAGTGATTCGATCCGAATGCCTAGTCGAGACCAACGGTCTATCGAAGCGTTCAACGCGGGGCCGAACGGCCGCGATGTCGCTATCGCCAGGCGATCCGCCTCGTAGAAGCGAGAAGCCTCCACAACCTCGTCCACGGCGTGAGGATCGGGGTAACTGTCGCTGGTGAACTTGCACTGAACCACCCAGAGCTGACCGCTTTTAACGCCGAGGACGTCCGCCCCCCGATCCCCCGAACCTCCCACGATTCGGACATCCTCGAACGCGTTTTGCACAAGCAGCCTTGCGACATCGCGCTCGAACGCGCGCCAAGAGCCATTGAGCAGTCGCCGGGAATCGAGGAAAAAACCTTCCATTACAGATTTCCGTCTCGGCCAAGAAGGCGCACCGAGAGAGTCGCCCGGATGAGTTCATCTCGATCGCAGCGATCGAGATCGCGAGGACTCTGCGATGCCAACCATACAGCGTCCGCTAGGTAGGCGTCTTGACGTTCCAGAATCCGCGCTCGTGCCGCGTCGTTCACCTTGGGATCGCCGAATTCGAGGGTGCCGTGCGGCTGCGCCCAGTATTTGCCATCAAAAAACAAATCCGGGTGACTGCGCACGAAAGCGCGGATATCGGACACCTCGGCGTACGCGAGAAATTCGCCAGAGTCGATGACGGCCTGCATGCCGGTCAGCCCAACCGAAGCGACCTTGGCCCGGATCTTGTTCTGCGCCAACTGCGGCATTCCGGCGAAAAGGGCGTTGAACGAAGCCTTGTCCTCGCTTGAGCCCAGCGATTGCGCGATGTCGCGGAGCGTCTTGTCCGCGAACGCGATGATGCTCTTAGGGTCGAGTTTCGCGTCTTCGGCATATTCGCCTCGCAAGTCGGCAAGGATGGTGGAGAAGACCGCCGCGTTAGGGCTGACATCCTTCAAGAACTCGTAGGTTTTGAAGGCGAGCTCCGCAAGAACTGCGTCGGTCGGTGTCATGGTCACCGACCTGAATACCGGATGGTCGGGGTCGAAGAGGAACAGAAAAGTTCTGGTTCCGGGGTCTTCGATCTTGAGCACCCAAGGGGCTTTCGCAGGCAAGTCGGGGTCGCTCGCACCAACCATGAAAGCTTCGACGGCGAATTCGACCTTCAGCAGGGGATGCTTGTATATGCGGGACAACTCATGCAGCTTCTGCCTGGTCGGCATGGTCGCTGCGGGGGCAGGGCTTCCGGTCGCCGGCGCAGGCGCGGACGATGTGGGGCCTCCTGATGTGCCAGTAGACCCGCTGCCAGTGCCATCACCGTCGTCAAGAAAACCGGCAGGCGCGGCGGGCGAAGCGGAGCCGGGGCCGCCAGTGTGGGGAGTGCCGCCGACCATGCCGCGGTCTTCTTCCTCCACAAGCGCGTACCACTTCTCGTCCGTTTGATATTCAGCGTCGCCCTTATGAAACAGGTCCGCCATCTCAATGGCGCGCTCGTTGTTTTTCACCGCGAGGATTCGAGACCATCGACCGGTCTTGCCTTGGGGGCTGCTCCGGCGAAACGCCTGGAAGAGCCTATAAAGAGGCGTGTCTGGAGGCTCGAAACCCAGTGAACGCGCTTTCTGAGGCTGCAAAGGACCTTCGCCCCGAACCAAACTCACCATTTCCGCCCAAGAGGTATCGTCCCGCTCGAACCGATCTTTTGTGTAGCTGACCCGGCAGTGGTCTAGGTGAATTTCGCCAATGAAACGACCTCGGTTGCGCTGATCGTCGATCGGATATTCGCGCTCGGGCCGCTCGCCGCCCGTCCAGACGAATAGATCCTTGTTCTGCACCTCGATCACGCGGCCGTTGCGAATGATGTCAATGCCGAAATCCTCTTCGTGCATGTAGCGTTGCAGGCCTACCCAGCCGTGCAGTCGGCGAACCATCTCAACGGTCTTGCACTCCTCCCTGGCGTTTGGACAGCCCTGTTCGCCAGAGAATGACAACATACACGTCAGGCAATAGTGTCTGGAAGGAAGCTTGACGTCGAATGTCTCGACCGCGTGCACAGGCTTTCCATCCGTCCCTTGGACTGACCGTTCCGGGTCCCAATGGCACGGGCGCTTCGCCTGCACGTTCTGCGTGTTGATCTGCAGGGAGAACGACGTGTCCTTCGAGAGCAGCAGCGGCGCGTAGACGCGCGCAAGCTGTCGCCGAATCTTGTTGTGATTTGCGCTCTTGGAGAAGTAGACACGTTGGTCGGGCTTCAAGCGCAATATCTTGATTTCGGTGCCGTGAGTGGCCGTGTCCGCCTTTGTGCGCGTCAAGCGTGGAGTTTGGTAGATCCTGGTTCGACGCAACTCGTTCAGGTCGATGCGCAAGCCTGTCCACTCGGACTCGCCCGCCCTTGTCGTATAGACCTCAGTGACCATGCCGAGCCGCGCGGTGGCGATGTTGAAGCCCATGCCGAAGAGACCAAGACTATCCAGCGGATTGTTTCCGCTCCATCCAGCAGTGACGGCTCGCTCCAACTGCTCCAGAGTCATTCCTGGGCCGTTGTCGCGAATGGTGACTGTCGCATCCTCCTTGTCCTGGGTTGGCAGGCTGATGACGACCGACGGCGCCTCGACGGGAGCACCACTGCGATTCGCATTGACAAACGCGTCAACGCTGTTGTCAATCAATTCCGCGAGGCATTTCCACTGATCGAGGTTGATCTCCCCAAGGATCTGCAGAACTCGAGGATCGGGAGTGAGGTCGAATTCGGCGGCGGCGGTCATATCGTTTCCTCTTCAGGCGACGCGAAGCGCGCCGATGTTGTCGTTATTGCGACAATCTGCCAGGCTGGCCGCAACCGAACTGGCGACAACTTCCGCGAGCTTGACCGGTACAGCATTGCCCAACTGGCGCATGGTCTGAGTCCAAGAGCTACGGAACTCATACTCGTCGGGGAAAGTTTGAAGTCGAGCGGCCTCGCGAACAGTAAAGTAGCGAACGGTGCCGTCGTCTTTGACGAACATGTTCTCCCCGCCGGGGACGCCGTGGCGGCCGGCCTTGAGAGTCTTGGCAGGTTCGTCGAGCGCGCTTCCCGTGTGACCGAAGTAGGTTCTCGCGCCCGGCGTGAAGACGTGATTTGCGATCCTCGCTTTGCCTTGCGTCTCCGGGTCGGGCAGGCCAACGAGCGCATCTCGGGTGGTTCGCCAGCGATCGGGCGTGAGCAGCGTCGGATTCGCGCGAAGGCGCTCAAGCCGCCTTCCAAACCGACGGAGTTCCTCGGCATTCGGCCGCCGGCGGTTCAGGCCGTGCTCGTCCCAGTAGGTGCCGTCGAGCCACTTCGCGGCCAATAGCGCGTCCTCGGAATGCGTTTTCTCGGGGAAGCTCCACCGAGCACCCACGTCCGATCGGAAACCCACGAAGAAAACGCGTTCCCGCTTTTGAGGAACGCCGTAGTCGGCCGCGTTCAAGACATCGAAGATGACGTTGTAGGTCGCCGCGCCTTTGTTCGCTGAATGGTGCTGTTCGAGTCTCGCCCGATGCTGCATCCAGTTCTCACCTTTTTTTCGTTCCAGCTCTGGGTACTGCAACTGCAGATGAATGTGGGAGAAATATGAGGCGAAGGTCTCCCGAGTCAGGCCTTTCACGTTCTCGAAAATGAACGCTTTGGGTCGCAGTTCCCGAACCGCTCGCACCGCTTCAGGGAACATGTTCCGATCGTCGCGCTGCGCCTGATGCTTGCCGCCCATTGAAAAAGGTTGACACGGCGGACCGCCGGACACCACTTCGATATCACCGGTCAACTCGCCGAAGTTGAATCCGCGAGCATCCATCTCGTGAACGGGCCAGCCTTCGACCGCGTGAGCGTGATGCCGTTGGTTGTCCCTGAATGTCTCGCACGCTTCGTGATCCCACTCCACAACTGCGGCATGCTGAAAGCCGGCGCTCGCCATGCCGATTGCGAGTCCACCAGCTCCCGCGAAAAGCTCAACGCTTCGCATCAAGAAATTCCTCTATCTTGTTTTTAAGCGAGGTGACATCACCCAACTCGCATTCCCAAACGACTAGAACCTGCCAGCCTGCTTGCCGTAGTGCTTCCTCGGTTTTCGTGTCGCGCAACCTGTTCGCCTCGAACTTCGGAATCCAGAAGTCTTGACGTGACTTCGGTATCCGAGCCAGGGCGCATCCTTGGTGTCTGTGCCAGAAACAGCCATGAACGAAGATGACCTTCTTCCGCGAACGAAAAACCAGGTCTGGCTTGCCGGGCAGATCCTTGGAGTGAAGCCGGTAGCGATAGCCCATTGAATGGGCTAACCGCCTCACAATCATTTCGGGACGTGTGTCTCGTGAACGCACTCTCCCCATGATCTCGGAGCGACGTTTCGAGCTGACGCTGTCCATCCTTCACTCCGTGGAAAAGAGCCTCTGTCTGCGCTTTGGGCCGCCTGGCTTCACGACGAGCCTCGCTGGCTGTGAAGTCAATACGCAGCCTGAGGCCATGCTGGCTCAATAGATGAGCCAGCGAAGTCCTGATCTCGATTGAGCGAGGGAGCATGGCCATCACCTGGTCTAACCGTCGCCTGGTTGCCTATGCTGTTCCGCCCGCGCACAGCATCGAGGCGTTGACCGCGACGCAGTCCATCTCGTCATCCGAATGGATAGCTAGAAGCCAGAATGAGGTTTGCGGCGCGTGGAATCGCTTTGCGACTTCGGACGCCGGCTTAGTCAGCTTCGCGCGCAGCCCATCCGGGAGCTGCGAAGAGCTTGCCATGACGATGCGCCGTTCGCCGATCAGCTCGGGGCTCGGGCTACTCGAGTCAAGGATCACAACCACGTCGGAGGTTCCGAACCGCGCGGCGGTCGAAGTCGCGAACTCGACGAGTTCAGGCGTGATGAGGCTGCCGAGGCGCTGCGGCAGGGGTTGTTCCAAGAGCTTCTCCCTATGGCGCGGGCTGTCATGCGCACACTGCGCGGCGCCCAGTTCGTCAGCCTTGATCATATCCGCCTAAGCGCGTGGAAGACCATCTGCGGCACGCCTGATGCACCTCGACATGCCCTGACGGAATCGGCCTGCGAAATCCGACATTGCAAGCGATCAACGCTTGAAAATTAGCTGCCGGGCGCGCAAGTCGCGCACGTACGCTTCAACTCCCGCAAGGCCGACTTCAATGAGCGCGGGCCAAAAAAAGCCGCCAGGTGACTGGCGGCTTTCGGAGGAGCGAAGAGCATCACCCGTTTGCGACGAGGCGCAGCTTCGAGCGACTCCGCTTCGCCGCCACTGCGTCGGCTCTCGCGAGCGTGTCGCGCGCGACACACTCGATGATCTCGTCCATGCCGCCGAGGTCGGCGATGCGGACGGCGCGAGCGGCACCACCGCTTACGACGTTGCCGTGACGGGAGATGACGGGGCGGCACCAGCTATCGGTTTTGCGGCTCATGTTCAACCTTTCATGCGGTTCTTGGCGGCGAGCTCGGTGGCGCGGCGCGCCATCTCGTCGAGGAGCTCTTGGATGCCGCCGACGTGGGCGATGCGGGCAGTGCGCGCGGCGCCGCCCGTGACGAGGTAGCCGCCGCGGGTGACGACGGGCTTGCGCCAACTGTCAGATGGTTCTTTCATAGTCCCTTGGATCAAAACGGAAGGCGGGGAGCGCGGGCGGCTGCCTCGATCCATGCGTTGAGAATCTTGGCCGACCAGCGTGGGCTGCGGCCGAGAACCAGCGTGGGCTCGGGGAAGACCGGCGCGCCGGCGAAGTCATCGCCACGCACAAATTCTTGAGCGCGCAGGAGGGAGTTCTCTGGACGCAGGCGGCGGAGTCGCTCGAGGGAGGAGCGCGAGATGCAGAGCTTTTTGCAAACCGCATCGATGTCGAGCAGTACGTCGTCCGAGCCGAAGTCGAAGATCCCCATCGCGTTAGGATTCCTGTTTGTGACGCTGATTGACGCATCATGACGCATCGTGAAGCATCAAGCAAGTCCTTTCGGTGCAGCTCGTGCTTGGCATTCCGTCGCTGGTCGGCGAACGCCAAGCCCTCCGCTCCGCGCACCACTTGCCCCGTTTCTGGTTTGTTGTTCCGCGTTGTTCCGTGGCGCTTGACAGTCGCTTGATGCCCGCCTACATTACGGCATCGGTACAACGCGGAACAACAAGATGGCCAAGAACATTGCATCGGTCTCGACAACCCCCGGACGCCCGGGTTTCAGTATTAGCTTTCGCCATCCGCTGAAGCTCGACTCCAAAGGCAAACCTGGACTGAAAATGCGGCGCGGCCTTGGCACCGATGACAAGGCCAAGGCTGAAAGTCTGGTCGTCGAGATGAATCAGCTCCTGCAAGATGAAACGTGGTGGACGGCAGCGAAGCACCAGGATGCGCTGCAGGTGTTCGATGCCCGGATCGTGGCCGCCTTTTACGACGGCATCCAGGCAGGCATGGCCGACTCGTTCGAGAGCCGCGACAGCATCATTCCCCTGCCCGGCAAAGCAGAAAGTTACGCGCGCACGCTGTTCGTCGGCACGACTGGCGCCGGCAAGACCTCGTTGCTGCGCCATCTGATCGGGTCGGACCCAGAACTCGACCGCTTTCCGTCGACCTCGACGGCGAAGACCACGGTCTCCGATATCGAAGTCATTCCGGCTGCCGGCGAATTCCGGGCCGCGGTGACCTTCTTCTCTGAGCCAAGCATTCAGGCGAACGTCGAAGACTGCATCCTGAACGCGTGCGCGGCGGTGTGGGACAAGCTCCCCGAAGACAAGATCGCCGATCGCTTCCTGCATCATCCGGACCAACGCTTCCGGTTGAGCTACCTGCTCGGTTCGTGGCGCAAGAATCTGCCCGCCGAGCCTGCGGCAGACGAGTGGGACTTCGGTACACCGGACGAGGCCGCAACTGCGGCAGCCAACAACGACGAAGCGGTCTCAGGCGCAGATGCCGAAGCGCTGCAGGCCAAGCTGGTGGACTACGTCGGCCGCATTACGAAGCTGGCCGCGGCGAAAGCCAAGACCATTGGCGATGCACTGCTCCCCGACCCGCATGCGGCAACGGCTGAAGACCGCGAGGCGGCCCTCGAAATTTTCCAGGGCGAGCTGTTCGACGACGAGCACTTCCACGAAATCGTCCATGACGTGATGGACGAAGCGCGACAGCGATTTGATGCGCTGGAGAGCGGCGAGCTGACTTATCAAGGCACCAGCGCGAAGTGGCCGCTGATGTGGACTTACACGACCGGAGATCGGGCCGAGTTCCTGAAGCAAGTGCGCTGGTTCTCGAGCAACTTCGCGCCCTCGTTCGGCAAGCTGCTGACGCCGCTCGTTGATGGTATCCGCGTCATGGGCCCTCTGTTTCCTACCTTCACCGACTATCAACCCAAGGTCGTGCTGCTCGACGGTCAGGGGCTCGGCCACACGCCTGATTCCTCGACGAGCGTGACGACACACATAACGCGCCGCTTCTCCGAGGTCGATGCGATCCTGCTGGTGGACAACGCTGAACAGCCCATCCAGGCTGCTGCACAGTCGGTGCTGCGTGCGGTCGCGTCGAGCGGGAACAACCAGAAACTGCTAATCGCCTTCACGCACTTCGACCAGGTCAAGGGTCTGAACCTGCCGACGTTCGCAGACAAGCGCGCGCACGTCCTGGCCTCCGTGCACAACTACCTGTCAAAACTGAAGGAAGTGCTAAACGCTCCGATCGTGACCGCGATGGAACGGACAATCGATGACCAGACCTTCATGCTCGGCGCACTCGACGGGCCCAGCATGAAGCTGCCACCCGGCGTCAAAGCGCAGCTCAACAAGCTGATCGCATTCGTTGAGAAATCCGTCGAGCCGCCGCCGGTGCCGGACGCGAAGCCGATCTACGACGCCTCGGGTCTCGGTTTCGCTGTGCAGCGTGCTGCGGACAGCTTCCAGAAGGCGTGGGCTGCCCGTCTGGGCCTGTCGATCGGTGCGACCTTGCCGGCCGAGCACTGGACCCGGATCAAGGCGCTCAATCGCAAGATTTCGACTGAGATGGGCGTCGAGTACGACTCGTTGCGCCCTGTTGCTGATCTAGTCGGCCGCATTACCGAAGAGGTCGCGAATTTCCTCGACAACCCGATGGAATGGTCGCGACCGCCAATCGATGCTGACGAAGCGCAACAGGCTATCGCGCCCGTCCGCCAGGTCGTGTTTAACCGCTTGCACCAGTTGGCCCTTCAGCGCCTGATCGGCAAGCATCTGGAGGACTGGCGGCGCGGCCTCGAGCACAAGGGTAAAGGTTCTGCAGCGCGTCGTGCCAGTGACATCCGAGGCATCTACGAGCTTGCCGCACCAGTTCCTGGCACGGTGAATACCGCTCCGGCGATCGAGTTCATGCGCGGCGTTCGCGAGTTGGTTCGTGCGGCCGTCGAAGAGAACGGTGGGGAGTTGCGCCCATGAGTCGCCGTCTCACCGCTCTCGTGATTGGCAACGCGGACTACGCGGATGCCGGTGCCCTCAAGAATCCGGGCAACGACGCCGAAGACATTTTGGCGAAGCTGGAGGAATGCGGGTTCACAGTTGCGACCAAGCTGGATTGCACCCACAAGGAGATGGACCGCGCTCTCAGGGACTTTAAGGCTGCGCTGAAAAACAGCGACGTGGGCCTCTTCTTCTTCGCTGGGCATGGCATGCAAGTCGACGGTGACAACTTTCTGGCGGCCGTTGACACCGATGTCGCCGACGAAATCGCCGCGAAGCATTCGTCGCTGCCGCTCAACAAGGTCATCGAGGTCATGGAGAAGGCGGACAACGCGTCCAGCATCATCATTCTCGACGCATGCCGCAAGAACCCCTTCGAGCGTGCGTGGTCAAGGTCGATGAGTTCGCGGGGCCTCGCGCCGGTCTACGCGCCAAGGGGAACGCTCGTTGCGTATGCCACGTCCCCCGGGCAGGTCGCGAGCGACGGCAGCGGCCGCAACGGCGCCTACACGGCAGCGCTGCTACAGCATCTCGACACGCCGGACTGCTCGATCGAAGGAATGTTCAAGCGAGTCCGGAATTCACTCAGCACGGCGACCGCGGGCAAGCAGATTTCCTGGGAGCACACATCACTAGCCGGCGAGTTCTTCTTCAACCTGAGCCTCGGCGCGCGCATCGACGAGTACGCCGACACGTCGCTGCGCGACAAGCTGTTCGTCATCGACGAAAGGAAGCCGTCGCACGCGGTGATCAAGGCTTTGAAGTCGAACAGCTGGTATACGCAGAACCCTGCCATCGAAGGATTCGCCGCCGTGACCGCAAGCCGCGCTTCGCCGAACTCACTGTTCGTCGTTGGTCGGAACGTCTACCAGGCGGCCTGTGGCGGCTCCAACGGCGCGATCTCATACCTGACCGACTTCATGTCGCGAACGGCGGGGATGAAGCCTGATCGACGCAAGGCTCTTCTAGACGGCATGCTGTTCGAGGTGTTCTTCGACCCCGACGCGCGCCTTCGTGAGGACTTCAAGATGGGTAAATTCCAGACGCTGTTCGGGTTGCAGCAGCATCCCGATCTCAAGCCGAGCTTCGATTTCATCGCGGAGTGTTTGCTGCACGACATCGCACGGTTCCACGCTCTACCCGGAAAGAGCCACGCGGTGGTGGTCGATGTGGTTACCAAGGCGGCCGCAAAGGCAGGCAACTACACGCTCCAGGCCGTTTACTGCGGCGGCGTCGACATTTTCTGGATGGAAGACCCAGAGTACGCGCCCGAGCCGGGCGAGGCGCCGATGTACCGCAAGATGCATGTCACCGAGTTCGAGGATCTTCTCGCCGAGGAGATGGTCGTGGCCGAGGCACGGCTGACGATCAAGTACTCGTCGCTCGCAAGGGGCGGCGATGAAACCATCCATGTTCCCTATGGATGGACGACGAAAATGCGCCTCTAACACTCGTGACTGCGAGGTCAAACTGCGTCACGCGTTTGCACGGCGAACGCTGCGTTGCCTAGCCCGCGACCAGCGTGCTGCCAGCGCCAGCCATGCAGCGTGTGCTGGAGTCGTAGCCAGGTACGTACATCGTCGTGCGAATGACCTCGTGTCGGTCGCAGTACCCAACCGTGTCCCTCCGATGACAGGCGATTTCGATGGGTAACGGCCAACCTAAGGCTCCAAAGGCATTTTCGATTCCGCCCCGGTCATTCGATTGTCTTGGCGAGCTTGGTCAATGTGTCGGGAATGCGGCGGGCTATTCCCAGGGCGATCTTGAAGGCTGCACGGGTTGTTTCATCAGCCCGCCCTCTTGCAAGTTGAGCATCCCGCAACGCAAGCGTGCTCACCAAGCCCTCGGCAGCTTGCATGATCTCGCTGTCATTTCGCTCAAGCATGATCGCCAGCCGGAGTACTTCGACCTGACGGTCCAGGTCAGCCAAGTGGCCCAGCACTGAGCGCTGCCAGGGTTTTGTGGGTCTGACAGAGCTCCGCATGGCCTGAATCAGCCGGTCCAGATCGAGGATCAGCTTTGCCGAGGCCTCAAGTTCAGGCGTTTCGGACATTGAGTCACTCATGGCTGGCCGCCCGCGTCACTTTCCAGTTCGCGCCCCCAGCGCTTCAACTGGCTGCTGATGCCCTTGAATATGGTGTCTGCCGTGCGACCGGGGAAATCTGCCGGCAGTCGAGCCTGGACTGCTGCCATGGCAGGCTCCACGCGTTCTGCCATGGCCTGCATGTCCTCCCAGACGTCGGGCACCCCAGCCTTGTCAGCGATGCCGCGCCAATGACGAGGCTGGATGTTGTGAAGGTTGTAGTGCACGTTCTTGGACCGGACCGCCATGGCCAGCGTTGCCGAACGCCATGGGACCTGGTTCGCTCCTTTTCCGATCACTGACCATGCCGAAATGACGTCATAGAGCGGTGTCATGCGGTATTGGCCACCGGGCAGCACGAAGATGGAGAAGTTCTTGGCATGCCCGTCCGTCGCTGCCAACAGCCAGAAGGCCAGTTGGGCACGTAAGAAGGTGGATACATCTGCGCGCGGCGCCTGACTCGCCAACATGACTTGTGCGCATCGCGTCATGCTTGGGCCGCCGTGGTTCTCGTACTTCGCGGTCGGCGGCAGACCGAAGACTTGACAGAGATCTTCCTGCGGAAGCCGTGCTATCCAGCGTTGACCGTTCGCTCTTTCTGTCCAGACTCGATCAAACCGTTCGACGACCAGCGTCAATTGCTCCCCGAATCGCACCATCTCCGTGTTGGCGACGGGCAGCCCCAGCTCCCGAAGGAATTGAGCGCAGAGCCATTCGTTCTGCACGGAATGGGTGAGGTCGAGGCGCCGCCCACCGACGAGCCCCAACGGGAGTTTGACGATGTGCGTGGTGGGCGTTGCACCTAAAGGCTTGCACCATTGACCGTCGAATCGGAGCAATGCGGTCTTCTCCTGCGCGCCCGCGATCGAGATGCGAAAGTCTTCGAAGTCTTCATCGCTGCCGAATCTAGGAGCGCTTGCGACGCCGCGCAGATGCCGCTCGATGGCTGCGTCATCCATGGGCTCGAAATCAACTTGATCGAAGCCCGCGGGTGGAGTCTGCGGTGGAAGGAGCTGTACTGCACCGACGCAGTCGCGCCCAATCGCTTGCAGCAGCTCGAAGGCGTCGATCGAGTTTGTTTTGAACCGGGCAGCAACGCGCTTGCGAATCTGCTCGTCGTCGGGCAGCAGATTGTCGAAGTAGTTCGCGACGACTTCTCCCGAGACGGTTCTGTCCGGTGTGATGGGCATGGACAAAGACAGAGGGCGTACTCGGGGCGAGTCCATCCACGCAGCCTCGTAAGTGAAGCGATGGTTGCCGGTGCGCCCGCGATGCCAGGTCCCGACGTGCTCGCCGTTCATCCACACCCATAGTTCGCTTAACTTTTCGGCCATGACCGCTAGTCCTTCACCACTGTCCCTTTGGAGGCTCAGCTCTGATCGAGTGGCTTGAGGGAGTTCGCTCTGGGTCTATTGAGGCTGCTCCTTCATTTGGCGAAGTTGCGGCGCCGATGGTGTTGTCCGCAGTCAGGGACGGCGTGTCTCGAACAACCAGTTGAGCATTGAGAACGGCAAGGATCTGGAGCAGTTGCTCGACGCTGATAGCGCCAGGATCGGCCTCTATATCCGCCACTCGTGACTGGCCTACGCCCAGGCGCTTTGCGAGTTCTGTCTGGGTCAGCCCGCGTGACTTCCGCAGCGAGCGCAAGTACTGCTTGATCTGGCTGGAGATGGCGATGGGGTAGTCCATCCGCCCAGCTTATTGCTTTTGAGTGATATTAGCAAGATATCTTATCTGAACGATATTGGTGAGATATTGCCTCAATACGATATCGTTTAAAAATCTCCCAAGGGCGATATTGGCGGCGCGGCCTTGTGCCGACGTGGCTTCCTCTCCGGGTGCCGCGTGTCCCTCGGGAGCCAGTTGCGGCAACGTACTAAGCTTGGACTGATTTCGGCCGATTCTGTTGAAAAACTCGGCCGGTCCGCTGTGGCGCGCAGTGTGGATGGCGTCGGAGGCTGCGGATTGCGATGAAGTTCGTGTGCAGCGGCCTCACGGCCGCTCAGGTCGGCATCAGCTGATG